>Ga0307928_10003209_pt1 | contig 12477 bp, 13 predicted proteins | sample AceLakmetagen232_FD_201815 | JGI IMG/M metagenome (GOLD analysis project Ga0307928, IMG submission 201815) | Saline water microbial communities from Ace Lake, Antarctica - #232 | ecosystem: Environmental > Aquatic > Non-marine Saline and Alkaline > Saline | place: Antarctica: Ace Lake... | reverse complement strand
TCTATTGTATGGCAGAAGTATCGTGTTCCTGCACCAACCAAAAGAGATTCAATGTTGTTTGCTACTATGATAGGCTGTAAAGAAATCGAAGTCATCGGCAATATCCACGAAAACCCAGAATTATTAAAGAGTAAATAACGTTGCTGATACCGTGATTATCGGCGGGGCTATTATAGTTAGGAGACTGTTACGATGAAGTCTATGCACGATGCGATTAGAGAACACATAGTAAAAGGCTATACTAAAGCAGCTGTATGTAAAGGAAAGCAAGTAAGCTTTAAGGCTCTGCTCAAGTCAGAGTGGTCTCCTAGATTTGAGCAGCTTATGCGTAATCGTCTTATACAAGGTTGCTTTAGGTATGGAGCCTTTGCAGAAAAACGTAAAAAGTTTAACTATGACATAGCAACAGAAGCCATAACGCGCATTGAAAGATACCAAAAAGACGGGAATGTAGAGCATCTTGTAGATGCAGCTAATATGTGTTTATTAGAGTTTGAATTCGGCAAACATCCTAAGAAACATTTTAAGGCCGTAGATGACGGCAAGCACGCTCAAGAAAGGAGCACACATGATTAGAGACTATATAGAACCAATGTTAGCACACGAGTACAAAAACAAAGGTCTTGTACTTCCTGTCTATGTACAGCCTAAGCTGGATGGACAAAGATGTCTTTCAGTAGAGAGTGGATTATGGACTCGCACAGGCAAGGCCATTGTCAGCGTACCTTTGCTTCAAACAGAGATTAAGAAACACTTTCCCTCTTTGCCCTTAGACGGTGAACTATACGCGCATGGCTCTGATTTTGATTTTACTATGTCCACCACCCGTCGCACGGTAAACATAAAGGAGAGCAACGATGTAGAGTACTGGGTGTATGACATATTAGATCCTCTTTCTGCTTTTTCTTTTAGATTGACAACTTTGCGTAAGCACTTTGAACAAGTAGCAGAGTACTGTACGCGAATTAGATTAGTACCTACTTATCTCTGTACCACGCTAGAACAAGTACAGGTGTGCATGCAGATGTTCTTACGCTGGGGCTTTGAAGGTCTTATGATTAGAAGCTATACTGGTGTGTATGAAATAGACAAACGCTCACGCTACTTACTCAAGATGAAAGAGTGGAAAGACGTCGAAGGTGAGGTAGTCGGCTTTGAAGAAGGTGCTGGTCGTAATTATGGTAGACTAGGAGCGCTCGTTTGTAAGCTGAGGAGCGATGTACTGGTGCGGGTAGGTACTGGTCTATCCGACACTATGCGAGATGACATCTGGGAGCATAAAGAAGACTACCTCGGTAAGATAGCCACTATCAAATACCAGAATCTAACTAAAGCAGGCATACCTAGATTTCCATCGCTATTAAGATGGAGAGAGGAAGAATAGTATGACACAAGAAGAAAAGCTAGTATACTTACAGGGACAGATTTTATGTGCTCAAATTGAGATGGAAGCCATGAAGGCTGAGGACGCTCGTTGCGTCTGCGATATGAGCTACCCTAAGTATGGTGAGGACGACTTCACAGATTTATATACGAGGTACCCTATTCACCATAACGAAATACTTCACGAACTATACCCTTAGGAGCTATTATGGAATGGAGCTTAGTAACAGTTGACCCTAGTTTACGTAACTTGGGTATAGCCATCTTTAAGATGAAGGATAATGAGATAACAGAACTCTCTTATCTAGGCAGTATACAAAATAGTAAAAAGGATAATAAGGATTGGTTTGCACGTTGTAGCCTTATGGTAAGGGCGGTGGAAAATATAGTCTACTCAATCCTCGGCGACGAGATCTTCTATATGATTACGGAGACGCAGGAGAATTGGTTTGGAGCTAAGGGTACTGACTCTAAGAATGCTGGCTCTATACAGAAGCTGTACTACTTCACAGGTGCTTTAAGCCAGGCATTCTCCTGTGACGATAAGTTTAAAGGGGCGTACGGTGTAGGTCCTTCTACTTGGAAAGGTCAAACACCTAAAGATGCTATGATGCGGAGAGCTCGTATATGGATAGAATCAAGAGGGTGGGATGCTTCAGGGTACACACATGACGCAGCTGAAGCATTGCTGATAGGTAAGTATGCAGAAAAGAAAGACTTTGACTTTAACACCCACTTCTCTCTTTTAAATGATAGAAGTATACGTGCAGGTATTAGTTACTTAAAAATGGAAACCTATAATTCATAGAAAGGATTCTCGCTATGGCGGAGATCAAACTCACACACGATCAGGTAGCAAAGGTAGACGAAGAATTTATGGAACGCACAATAAAACTATCAGATTTAAAGTGGCACGCTATAAGGAGTAAGTCAGGCGGCTATCATGCTACTTGTACACTTGTTATGCACCGCTTAGTCATCGATGCTCCACAAGGTATGATTGTCGATCATAAAGATAGAGATGGTCTAAATAATCTGGCTGAGAACTTAAGACTGGTTACAGTAGCAGGTAATGCTGCTAATAGGCCTACAGCTAAGTCGTCTAGGTTTATAGGTGTGACTAGGATACAAATAAAAACAGGTATCAGATGGCGTGCCTACTTATCGTTACACGGTAAGTATACTTGTGTAGGACACTACATTGATGAAGAAGCTGCTGCCATAGCAAGAGACGAAGCTGCCTTTGAGGTTTATGGAGAAACAGCAGAATTAAACTTTCCTCGTCCTGAAAAAGATCAATATTAAAAATCGTGTGCACGTGCCCCCCTACTTACGGGGTTGATATTTCAAGATCGGCGTTTTAAGCCCGCAAGATCATAGGCTAAAACGCGGATCTTGAGTTTTATTAAGGCCGCTATAAGCTTGCTTGCTTGTAGTATATGCACATAAAAACAGGCCACCCGGTTAAGAATGGCCTGTCAGGAGATGACGACGCCCACACAGGCGCTGACGAGAAGTTTAAGATTTTTTGTCTCTACCTATCTTTGTCACACCCTTCCTTTCCAGTTAAAGAGTTTACATTCTATTCTTATTTTTCTACTTGAACCCCTCTCCTCTTGGGGACTTTAATTCTACAATTTGCACTTCTCCGGTCTCTCTATCCATCACAACTAATTGGACTTCATACGGCAAATCCCCAGGCTTGCTTTTAGAGCCAACAACTTCCATCTGGAATCTGTTACTCAGTTGTTTCATACCAAGAACACAAAACAGTAGCACAAATAGTAATACTATTTCTATTCTAATTTTCATTACATACCCTTTCCACTTATCTATCAACCACTTTTCCATTTTTTATTTTATGAGTTAAATCATTAGCGATGCCTTCTGTGACAAACTCGTCTTTACACGCTTGGGCTTTAAGGCTTTCATTTGCACATTGGCCCGTTCTAAGTATGCTACCCTTTTTATCATAAACAATATACTTTTTCATTTTTTAGTTTCCTCACAGTATAGTTTTCTTTCTTTTGCCTCCGCCCTGCCCCCAGCTACAGCAAGGCATTTTATATAGTAAGTTTGATTCCCAGCCCCTGGTGTATCTATTGTCGACAAGGTGACATAAAAATCGGCGGATGGACTAACAGTTAAATCAGAACTCTCCCAAATTTTTGTGGAACCTCTGTAAAGACTAATAACCACTGAATCAGTAAAAGACCCTTTACTATCTATTCTAACAGACCCCATAACTTGTATTGTATTTCCTTCGCTTGGAAATGTAGAAAGAGTCTGTATTGTTGTTAATGAGGAACCCAGTGTTACCGCCCCAGCAGTTTCTGATGATTGACTAATAGCAGCGGCATTGTCTGCAAGTTTTTCTGTAATAATCTCTCCGACTTCTAAAATGTCTGCATACATCTTAACAGTACCACTATCATTTTTAATAACTTCTGACCAATCCGTTCCTGAATTATTAGATACGTATAAGCCGTTAGTGTCTATTCTTAATCTAGTGTTACCACCCAAGGAAAGGATAATTTCACCAGAGGTTATATTTCCTAAGTTAGCTGAAATAGCAGAAAGAGAATCAGTTTCTATTTGACCGCCTTGTATTTTGGTAGTACCAGTTTTCTTCCAACCATCAACAATAGTACCAGTCCCATCACCTGATAAAATGTAAGCAGAAGTTTTTGGCGTGAAGTCTGTAGTCCAACGAGCAATACCTTTGCTTATTCTAAATTCATCAATCCAGCCGCTGAAAAAGTTACTGGTTAAAGCGATGTTGCCTATAAACAACGCAGCTCCTGGTGTGCTTAAATCATTTGTTGCAACTGCTATGGTAACAGTTTTAGATAATGCAGTGCCGTCAACATAGCAGTCAATTGAAGTTCCATTTCTCACTAATGCAATATGATAATCAGTATTGATACTAACGGTTGAAAAATCAAAGTCATATAGAGCAACTCCAGTATCGCTCACTCTAAAGTACACCCTGATTGTGTTTGCTATATAGACAAATAATACATACCATCTATCCGTAGCACTTACCCATTGTGAACATAATGCACAGGTTTGGAGTACTGTAAATCTAATACAACAATCTATTGTCCAATCACTGCTACCGAAAGCCCAATCATCACTACCAGGAACAGTTAAGTAGTCGCCTGTGCCATCAAGCAAGAGACTTGAATCACCAAACTTCTTTTGAGTAGTGTCGAGTTGAGCATCCCCAACAAAAGAAACTGTATGAGGGACCAGCGAATCGTCAGTAGTGACAACCGCCGCATCCTCCCCGTCAAAATGAAGCATCAATTTAGCAAAGGAATCTATTTCCCCAGGAGTACTGCCCGGTAAATTGTCTACTTGTGAGGCATCTATTGATACAATTTGAGAAGCTGTAATAGTGTCAGCCTGGATAAGACCACCGTGGATTAGCTTACGCCCGAAGACTAGAGTGGCTACACCAGCCTCATTAAACACCATAATCCAGTTGCCTGCAGCTAAGGCAGTAGCTTCAGAGTCAGTACTGTAGAAAGCAGTAGGTGACGCGAGCTTCCAGTAAATATACTTCTTAGCAGAGTGCGAAGGAGTTATAGTATAAGAAGTACCCCGATAAACTACAGTTATAGGTAGCGTACCATTATCAGCAGTCCAAGCAACCTCTGTAGCTGTGGGTGAAGCATCTGTTATTAGTATATTATAAGGCATTGGTACATCGAAAGTAACGCCCTTAGGAATAGTGTTGACTACGGAAGCAAAACGAGTATTTAATTCTCTACGGGTAGGTCTATCTATAACATGCCTACCTTGTGAATCAGGCGCTGTATAGTTTATATCAGGTATTTCTACATCTCCCTCAGCACTATACACATCCTCGTTATACTCGATGGCGTGTATGGTGGCAGTCAGATCCGATTTACGAGATATCTTAGTGATCCTGACTTTTAGAGCATAGAGTGTAGACAGGCCCACAGTATATATGTCATTAGCCGTAGGTAGTACCGTAAAGACAGTATCTACAGTCACCACTCTATCTACGATACTTAGTATAGTACGTTCACTATACACTTCAGCTTCAGTAATAGGGTCATACGTACGTACAAGTACTTTCCACGTCTCACCACCCGGAATAGTAGCATCTTTATCCATAGTAATAGTACTAGCATCACTTGCTACAACTCTTCCGCCTATACCCCATTGAGGTACGTCATGTTGGAACCATACAACGCGCCCAATAGCGGTGGATATAGCATCAATGTCGGCGTCCCATTGAATAGTTCGTATAAGTAACTTGTTTTGGAGTAAGCGATACTTAGCGGCACGCCAAGCTTCACTGCGCTTAGTGGTGCCCATCAACTCTAAGGTTACTTTATTAGCAGGGTTGCCAGCGTCAGCATCGTACACAGTAAAAGGAACTCTCTCATAGTCTTGATACTGGTCTCTATAGGATACTTCTACTTCAGAAGCCCTATCTGTTGTAGACAGATATGTTTCCTTGAAGGAATCTTTATGTATATTAGCCACCGTAAACAATGCGGAAGGTACTTCAGACTTATCTACTACTACTGAAATAGTAGAGCCATTCCAGATAAGAGCACAACGAGCTACTTCAGCTACTTTCAGAGCAGCTTCCCACCGAGTGAACTCTACGTCAAAGCCGCCGTTAAATGTTATGCGCTTTTCAGTTCCTCCAGCTCCGTCATCAACAAGTGTGTCACAGAAAGCTGCTAGAAGATAGAAAGATTCTAAATCGAGTCTGGGTGTTGCGTCCGACAATAGTGGGTCCATACCTCTATAAGAGTTTACAACGTAGTTACCAGCAGACTCTCCTGTAATGATAGGATCCGTTAAAACATCCCACAGTACCCAAGCAGGATTCTCAGAGTACTCTACTGACCAAACAGTGCCGTCATACACATCAACTACAGAGCCTTCCAAAATACATGTAACCTGCAAAGCACCAGCTAGCTGAGAGGTAGCTAAAGCTCTAACCCCTAGTAGAGCTGTAAGAGGTGATGTAAAGCCCGTGCCTAGGATCTCACGTACTGCATGTAGCCGAAGTTCATCTCCATAAGTTACGCCTTTATCCGTCGTAGTCTTTTGAACTCTTATCTCATACTTAGTACCCCTAGTTATAGGAACTGCAGCACCTCCTGTATAGGTTTCTGTATTCAAGAAAGAAATACGTAAACCTTGCACCCTACTATCAGAGAAGGAGTCAGCTACTAAAGTGACCCAAGCACCGCTTGATTCTCTAATATCTACTTGGTAATCTACGGTGTGTGAAGCTGGAGGACCTGTAGTGGCGTTATACACGCCACGAGGGAAGGCTAGCTCAATCTCTAAGGAGCTATAATCAGTATCAGGTACAGAGTAGATATAAGGAGTACCATACACCACCTTACGATTAGGCCTATATTCTGGAGTAGGTATTATATCAATACCGCCTGGAGATAGTACTGTTTGTAAATTAGTGCCTAGTTTTACATCCATCACTATATCGTCGTAGTACTGTGCAGGCTGATCATTTATAGTAATATCGTAGTTAATACCGTCCGCTTGAGTGATGCCTTTAATTGGTCCGTGACCTAAAGCAAGAGCTATATTCATAGTTTGTTTAGTGGCATCAGCCTCATCTGTAGAAGTATAAGCTGTCACTACATTTCCATATACTTTATTCTTACCATAAAACCTAGGCTTACAAGTTCCTTGTTGCTGTTTAGTAGCAGGATTCCAGCCGTAAGTTTGAGAACTAGATAGTGCATCCATAGAAGGTGTCTTAGGCGCCGTAGGAGCTAACAAAGAAGATACTAGCACACCACCTACAACCATTATGGTAGCATTCACAGCCATATATAAAGCAGAGGTAGTTGCAACTCCTGGAAGAAGTGCACCTGCTAAGTAGGGAGCTACAAGCAGAATGGCTATAAAAGCAAAAATGCTCAAAACAGATTTACCGCCATCATCACCGCCGCGTAGTATAGGTACAAACACTACATAATCACCTTGAGCAGGTACTGTAATTGCCCACGCTTCAGGTGCAATAATGACTCCGTTGATAGAGGCTGCAACGGGTATATCGCGTGTAACTACTTGTTGATGTAGCTCAGCTAAAGTAGCGCCTTTATGCGGTAGAGTAAGCAACTCACCTTCATGCTTCTTAAAGGGATTACGCGCATCTAGTACTTGTATGCTTTTAGGTTTTTTAGCTAATGTGTTCATAGAAGCCATCAATCTTTCTTAACCAAGGATCTTTAGTAATGCTCTCTACAGTTATACCTGTTTTTTTAGTAATGTGTATAAACTGTCTACAGTCTGCAAGTACTACACCCATATGCGTGACATAAGGAGGGCGTAGTTTAAAGCACACTAAACAAAAAGGTTCGGGTCCTTCTAACTGTACGAACCGTTTCTTACCTTCTGTAATTAGCGCATGGCGGAGCCTAATGTTTCTAAAGTCCTCAGCCCATAGTGTTTCTTGCAGTGACAGTTCTTTACCTGCACGCGTACGTATCTCAGCGCATAAACTATAGCAATCATAAGCATCCGGCCCTACAGCACCAGGTTCAAAGCGTTTACCAAATAAATCGTCATATTCTACTTTAGTAGGCAAATCTAACACCTCCAGAACGTAAAGCTGGAAAGTTATTAAAGCGTGCACTATTATTACGTAAATAGCAATCAGATAGATTACGATTGCATGAAGCATGGCCTACTATGCCATCTGATATATACGCTGTAAACAAAGAACTATCCGTACCATCTAGAGTAAAGGAAGTAGTATCTGCATATGTGATAGCATACGCATTTCCGTTTAACTCAGTAGTTCCTAGTATGCTCTCAAAATCAACAATAGCAGCCGTTATCATGCCGTGAACAGCGGTGGTAGTAATCACTACTGGGTCAGTTCCCGTAAGAGTTATACCTGAGATGGCGGCGCCTGTATAACCACATACTACGTCCTTGAATAAAGAGTTGCAATGTTCGGCTAAGTACTTATCTAAAGGGAAACGTTGTATTAGCGGATTAGGAGCTCCTAAGGTAAAAGTTACCCATTTAGAGTCCGTGCTACAATCGACTACGGTAAACTCCATAGAAGTTTCTTCGTAGGCTGCTATGTCTGCTGCTTCTTGGCTCCCTGTATTGATGGCTGTAAGACGTACACGAGTACCCATACCGCCTTGTAAGGACTCAAGATAGGGGTGTATATACCTTGTTATATTACTTATATGCACTAGCACGGTAGCTATCTGCCCTTTTACTTCTTGTGTAATAGGCTCTAGCTGAAAAGGAAAGGCAGTGTAGAGGTCACCATCAAAAGTAACATCTTCTGTATTCTGTGCAAAGCGTAGAATCGTAGCTGCCGCATCAGGCAACGAAATTTTCATTAGAATTACCCAAGGAGTAGTACCGCTCGATAAGTTTTTTTCTAAGATAATGTTAGGGGATAAGGCCATTAAGAAGCTCCTTGAGATGAAGGGTAGCTCTCTACGAGTTCAATAACAACTCTATAGTAATTAGTATTAGCTTCTTGTGTACCTCGTAAAGGAGCTTTAAGTTTAACCATATAAGTTATAGAATCAAAAGGATGAATCCATACAAACTCCGTAGACCCATAACTAACAGCTACTTCAAAAGCACGTAAAGTAGCCCACATAGTCGCTGGGCACATACGAAGTGAAAAGGTCCAGGTGCGCAAAGCGGTGGTAAATTTAATCCTGGTCAGAACCTTACCGTCCTCGGTTTCGTTGCGGATAGTGGGATCGGCTGCTAAGTCTTCTTGTAGCTCTTCTACAAACTCATAATCTAAGGTTGGAAAAAGTATTGATGCCATTATTTAATTACTCCTGCGCTTTTAAGAGGTCCGTACTGACGACTGTCTTTAAGTACTATAGTAGTTACCATACGTTCCATATCAAACTGGCTAGTAGAGCTCGTAGCAGACACGGGAGTACTTGTTTGGTTGATAACTTTTATTTCATTTACGATAGTAGGTAGTTGTTGGCTCATACCGCCTTTAGGTACTACTTCTTCGCCTTTCTGTAAGATCGCGGGGAACTCATCTGGCGCTAAGCCTTTGTGTAATCTAGGAGGCGAGTAAAAAGCGGGTATACCATTGTGACCTACAGGAGCTGCGACAGCTGCAGGAGCTGCGCCAAAACTACCAAAGCTAGGAAAGAAAGATACTATACTCTTGGTAGCTGCCAGCATTAACTGCTGAGCTATTACGTCTGTTAACATCTTTACAAAGGCGCGCTTTATCTCATTAGCAAAACCCACCATAGCTTCTTTCATACTCTTAGCATTCATCATCATACCTTCAAAAGCTTCTGACATAGAGCCTTGGATAGAATCCATAGTGTCTACCATAGTGTCTGCCATAAAGGCAGTTAGTGTAGGCCACTTTTCATGTATGTCATCACTGTAGCGTTGCATACCCGTAAACCACCAAGGGGATGGTTTAGATACACTACCACTCTCTGTACTCCCTCCCAGCTTTTTATCTTTATCAGGTTCTATAGGCGTTATTAGTGTAGGCAGTTTAAAGTTTTTAATATCTTCTAGCATCTTCAAAAACGCAGTAAAACCAGGTGCCTTCTCCTTAACAAGGGCTGCAAGCTTAGTCGAGTCAGCTGCGAATTGTGCAGCAATGGTCTCCCACATGTCAGAGAAGTACGCGGGAATAGCAGAGGTCCAAGCTGCGACTCCACTCTCAGAGTCACGCAGCCCTGCCAGCACTGTCTTATCCATACCCTCGAAAGCTTTACTAAGCCAGTCATCGTCAATAGCTTCGGACATACCATTGTTCAAAGCCTGCCAAGCTTTTTTATAGCTGCCTGTCTCCCACCCTACTTTTAAGTAATCCCAGTACCCTTTGAAGAGGCCCATAGCACCGTTTATAAAGATTCTTAACTGTTTCCCCATAGCTGTTAACGTAGTACCAAAGTTATCTACCATCCACTGATATATAGGCATGAGATAAGGAACTATTGTTGCCCACACCTTTTTGAACCAATCAGCCCAACTTTTTAGCATATCCGCTATACCCATAAAATTAGCTATAAAACTAGCTCTAAGAGAGTAAACAGCAAAGCCTATAGCCGCGATAGCTGCGATGGCCACGCCTACTGGACCTATTAAAGCGGTAAAAGGCAGTATTAAAACTTTACCCACCGCAACGGCAGCAGGTATAAGATAAGAAAGCGACTGTAGAAGACTACCAAGACCAAAAGATAAAGCACCAACCGCAAGTGCAGCTAAACCTATCTTAGCAGTGTTAATCATAATAGAGGCAGTCAGCTCCGGGTTAACTCTAACCCACTCTGTTAACTTCTGTACTACGGGAGTTAAAGCCGCTGCAACACCTCTCATAGCAGGTTCTAAAGTAACAATAGCATGTCTTGAAAGTATACCTAACTCTTTCATTGTAGAACCTGTTACGTTCTTCAAGGAAGCCATCTGTTTCTTTAAAACTCTATCTAATGTACCTGCAGCATTTTCTAATGTTTTTGAGTAAGCTTGTACAATTTTACCATGGTCTCTAAAGACAGCTAACTGTCCTGTAAGAGCCCTAACACCCATTAAAGTAGCAAAAGCATAATCTCGTTGTTGCTCATCAGCATCCTTAAGCTTAGAACTCATCTCCATTACAATATCAACCCAAGGACGCATAACTTTATTACCATCACGAATTTTAATGTTGTACGCTTGCAGTACAGAAGTCATCTCTCTAGAAGGCGCCATAAAGTTAACCATAGCACGCCTCATAGCTGTACCAGCTCTAGTGCCTTTAATACCTGCATTGGCCATTAGACCAAAGGAAGCTGCTACTTGGTTTAACGGTGTATGTGTTTCATACGCAATAGAGGCCACCATAGACATAGAGTGGCCTAACTGTTTTAGATTCTGATTAGAAGAAATAACAGCTGCAGTAATAAGATCAGCAACCCTTGCTACTTCCTCAAAGGATAAGTTCATACCTCTTACGATATTAACCATAATTTCAGTAGCTTCTGCAGCATCCATAGAGCTAACACGAGCAAAGTTTACTACAGTGTCGAAGGCCCCCATCTGTTCAGTAGCTGTTAGACCTGCCTCAGCTAGATAGTAAAAGGCACCAGCGACTGTAGACGCCGAGGTGTTTAAACGCACCGCAGCTCGCTCTGCCATATCCGACATAGTTTCGAATTGTGCTTGTGTTACATTACTAATAGAAGTAGCATGACGCATGGCATCGTCAAAATCCATATACCCTTTAGTCATAGCCACTAAGCTGCCTGTGACAGCAGCTCCTACTAAAGTAGCTTGCATGCCTACCATCTTAAAAGCTGTACCTGCAGTACGCAACTTAGCAGAAATGCGGCGTGCAAAAGTAGCTACGCGCCGTTCACCCGCCATAAGACCTGCATTAAGATTACTAGTATCTGCTTGCACATAAGCTATTACAGAGCCTACAGAAGTAGAACCACCTCCAGAAGAAAGTGCACCAGATAAGCTAGAACCAAGAGTCGCCATTATTTACCTCTTCTATAGTTACGCAACCATTTATTTAATGGAGAAGGATACTTTGCCTTCTCATACGCTTTTATTTCTGTTTCAGACATCTTTAACAAAGGCATAGAAGTCTTTATCTTACCATCTTCCTTTTCCTTTTCTTTAACCTCGAAAGCTGCAAACAGTACACTCTTTATTTGTGTTAAAGTCACCTCTGCAATAGGTAACACTTTACGATAGGCAGCGGCCTTATCTAATAAGATAGTAAGCTGCGAATCTGTTAACTCTTCTATATCCTGTATACGGTATTGCGGATACTCTCGCATCACCACTATAAAGATATCGGCCCAATCAGGTTCAGTTATTTCTGAATGAGCCTTTACTCGTTTTTTAAGGTTTCATTGTCCTTTAGAAGACGATCGCGCATACGCTCAAAGAAAGTTTTTAAGTTATTAGTTATATCCGATAAAGGTATGTTTAAATCGTCAAACATACCTTCTACATCTTCCTGTGTAAGATCTAAGTTTACTTGCTTACCAAGAATAGTCATAAGAGGTATTAGATTATCTAAGAACTCGAAGTCTACGCCAGGCCATGCCTCTG
>Ga0307928_10003207_pt1 | contig 12479 bp, 8 predicted proteins | sample AceLakmetagen232_FD_201815 | JGI IMG/M metagenome (GOLD analysis project Ga0307928, IMG submission 201815) | Saline water microbial communities from Ace Lake, Antarctica - #232 | ecosystem: Environmental > Aquatic > Non-marine Saline and Alkaline > Saline | place: Antarctica: Ace Lake... | reverse complement strand
CGACGGCTTATTATCGTCTGCCGACGGCTTTTTCTTGTTGTCTGCCGACGGCTTATTATCGTCTGCCGACGGCTTTTTCTTGTTGTCTGCCGACGGCTTTTTATTATTATTATTAATATTATTATTATTATTATTAATATTATTATTATTATTATTATTATTTGACGTCTCTTTTACTTCCATACATGCCTCTTTTTTTGAATACAACTGCGGGGACACTTCGTCTTCTTTCTCCCGCAATAAACTGGCTATTAGGTCTTCTCCGGTTATCTTATTTTCTACCTCTTTTTCCTTTCGCGGACGACCTCGCTTTTTCTTTTCTACTACCACATCCTTCACATCATCCTTTGACTTTCGCGGACGACCACGCTTCCCTACTTCTTCTTCTAAGAAATGTATCTCTGGCACTTCCACGCCTACTATCTTTCCTTCCAGCAACACTCGCTCTTTCGTCAGACCATACTTTTTCATTATTTTGCTATATGCTACCGGTCCGTTCCCTTCACTATCCCTATACTCCATTATTCCCACACTCATCCTCTCATCTACCCTTCCATATCTCATTCCACTCTTCTCACTCTTCTCACACTTCTCGCACTTCATTCCTACACTCCTCTTCCCTTCACATTGCGTGTATAATCCTTCATTCCTCTTTATATTCTCACATCTCTCACTCCACACCACTCCACACCACGGCAACTTCTTTACGCTCACCTCATCCATATACTCCAACTCACGACCTCTCTCCAAATACCCCAACGCACACAACCTACTTATTATTTCCATTCTTTCAACCTTTTTACTTCATTCTTCCACATAACAACACTCCTTCAATTTTTTTTTCGGGGGGTAACGCCCCCCTACGACTTTTTTCGCATATTTATTTACACGTTTTACTCTTTTTTTCTTAACACATTTCCAAAACATCATCTTCCCTTTTATATATAATTATTTATTACTTCGATGACGCATACAATTATTATATACACTCTCATCGTTTATCGCTACTAATCCAATGAACTATTCGCATATATATTGTAATTATTATCATTACATATAATTTAACATAGTATATTTTACTCAATAATTGTATCGTTCGTATAATAAATTCAATATGTAGAAATTTCAATATGTAGAAATTTCAATATGTAGAATCTTCAATATGTAGAAACTTCATTATGTAGAAACTTCATTATGTAAAATATAAAATATACACAAAATATATAATGAGGTTCAAACCTACAACCAAAACCGAACTTCAATCTGCCGTTAATCTTTGGACTAGTAATAGAATCAATGCTATTATACTATATGGTAACATCAATAGTTGGGATACCTCATTAATTACTGACATGAGTAACTTATTCATAGATAAGGCCACATTTAACGACGATATCAGTAATTGGAACACTTCCAATGTTACTAATATGAGTAGTATGTTCTATCGTGCCCGGGCATTTAATCAGCATATTAACACAAATACTGTTAATCCTGGCGAATTAAACGAATATACTGGCTGGGACACTTCCAAGGTTACGAATATGAGTTTTATGTTTGTTAATGCCAATGCATTCAACCAGTATATTGGGTCGTGGAACACTTTCAATGTTACTGATATGAGTTTTATGTTCGTTAATGCTAACATGTTTAACCAATATATTGGGTCGTGGAACACTTCCAAGGTTTTGAATATGAGTAATATGTTCTATAATGCCAGGGCATTCAATCAAAATATTGGGTCATGGGACACTTCCAAGGTTACGAAAATGGATGGGATGTTCTATAATACCAATTTTAATCAAGATATCGGGTCATGGAACACATCCAACGTTACAACTATGTTTAATATGTTTTCTTTGTCCAGCTCATTTAATCAAGATATCGGGTCATGGGACACTTCTAACGTTACAACTATGAGTAATATGTTTTATTATGCCAGCTCATTCAATCAAGATATCGGGTCATGGGACACTTCTAACGTTACAACTATGAGTAATATGTTCTGTAATGCCACCAATTTTTATCAAGATATTCGTTATTGGAATATTTCCAAGGCTAGGGATAGACGTGATATGATTTCATTTTCAGGAATGACAAGATTTAGAGACAGTCGCGTTGTTGGTTATAACGTGTCAAACGATACCATATCAGATGCCTTTTTTTCGTTTCCATTCCGTCCAACATCAACTGACAATTTACGAACCGCGGTTAATGCTTGGTGTGGAGCAACTTCTACAGAGGGTAGAACAGGCGTATTTTTTACATATGGTGACATCAGCAAATGGGCCACTTTATCAATTGCTGACATGAGCAGCTTATTCCAGAATAAGACTACATTTAACGACGATATCAGCAAATGGAACGTATCCAACGTTACGAATATGTCGCAAATGTTCCAGGGTGCTACGGTATTTAATCAAGATATCAGTATTTGGAATATGCGGTATAATTGTAATATACAGTCCATGTTTCAAGACGCTATCAGTTTTGATCAAGATATTCGTTCATGGCAGTTATATACGCTGTCTAACGTGAGAACACCAGAGTGGCACTATTATGTATTCAAAGATGCCACTGCCATGATTAATAGATATAATACTACTGACTTAATTGATACCAATGGCAGCACCAGAAATACATTTTTTAATACGTTCAAGCCCAGAACTAAGACCGAACTGACACCGGCAGTAAATGAATGGATTCAATCCCGGGCCACAAATGGCCTTAATTATGTAGGCAGTATTAACACATGGAATACATCATTGATTACTGACATGAATATGTTATTCGTGAATAAATCTACATTTAACGATAATATCAGTAATTGGGACACTTCCAGCGTTACTAATATGTCTGGGATGTTTCGTGGTGCCAGCGTATTTAATCAATATATTGGATCATGGGACACATCAAAAGTTACTGACATGAGTAGTATGTTTTCTTTGTCCAACACATTTAATCAAGATATTGGATCATGGGACACATCCAAAGTTACTAACATGAGTAATATGTTCTATTATGCCAGGGCATTTAATCAAAATATCAATTCGTGGAATACTTCTAATGTTACTACTATGGAGAGTATGTTTTTCGGTGCCTCGGCATTTAATAAAGATATTGGGTCATGGGACACGTCCAAAGTTACTAATATGTATGGGATGTTCTATTCCGCTGCTACATTTAATCAAGACATTGGGTCATGGGACACGTCCAAAGTTACTAACATGTATGGGATGTTCACAAGTGCTATCAGTTTTCTTCAAAATATCCGTGTTTGGACTAATACGTCACGTAGCCTGAGCACCATAAATATGTTTTTATTTGCTACAGCATTGTTAACTGCAGCAGACCAACATAGATTTCTTGTTTACATTCCGCCTTCGAATAGGATTCTGGATTTTTTTACGGATAATACTACGGGATCGAGATTTTTAATTGGTAATATCAACAATCGTCCTTTTAATAATTTTTTCAATTTTCGTTACAAACCTACCACAAAGATCGAACTTCAATTGGCTGTTAATCTTTGGATTATCAATAAGACTAGAGCAATAATTCGATATGGTAATATTAATACATGGGACACTTCATTGATTACTGACATGAGTAGGTTATTCTTGAATAAGGCTACATTTAACGACGATATCAGCAAATGGAACGTATCCAATGTTACGAATATGTCGCAAATGTTCCAGGGTGCTACGGTATTTAATCAATATATCGGGTCGTGGAATGTGTCTAATGTTACGAATATGAGTTTCATGTTAAGTATTGCTACAGCATTTAATCAAGATATCGGAAGATGGGACACGTCCAATGTTACGAATATGGAAGGTATGTTCTTATCTGCTACAGTATTTAATCAAGATATCGGAAGATGGGACACTTCCTATGTTACGAAAATGAGTTACATGTTCCAAAACACAATGGCGTTTAATCAAAATATTCGTGTTTGGATTGTTAATTTATCTACGAATGTTGATAATATGTTCCAGTCAACCACTAATACCACAATGACTACATATATCGACACTATTGGTTTCGGTAATACACCAACAATATATACGTTTTTTAATTATATTTTCAAACCTACAACCAAAACTGAACTTCAAGCTGCCGTTAATCTTTGGACTAGTGATATATTGGCTGCTAGATACAATTATCGCGACATCAACACATGGGATACTTCATTAATTACTGATATGAGTAGCTTATTTGCGGGTAATACTACATTTAATAATGATATTCATAACTGGAATACTTCCAATGTTATTGACATGAGTAATATGTTCAATGGGGCGTCCGCATTTAATCAGAATATTCGTTCTTGGACAGTAGGTGCTTCTACTATTGTAACCGATATGTTTGTAGGCGCCTTCAGTATGTTTAATAGATTTGCTGGCATTAGTGGTATGGCCAATACACCAACATCAAGCACCTTTTTTAATTACCAATTCAAACCATTAAATTCTTTCGAATTGAAAAATGCGGCCAATGATTGGATTAACAATAGAAAGTATGCTGTCACTACTTATGGTCACATCAGCACGTGGGATACTTCATTGATTACCGACATGAGTAATTTGTTTAATGGGGCTTCATCATTTAATAATGATATCAGTAAATGGAATACTTCTAATGTTACAAATATGTTTCAAATGTTCAAGGACGCTCACGCGTTTAATATAAATATTGGCCAATGGGATACTTCCAATGTTATAAATATGAATAAGATGTTTAATAACGCGAGAGCATTTAATAAAAATATTCGATATTTCGTCGTCGGCGATTTGACTGATGTAACCGATATGTTTGCAGGAGCGTCCAGAATGTATAATAAATACGAAACTATAACCACCACCACGAGTCTTTTTGGTAATACGAGAGTCACAATCACGTTTACATTTGGTTTCGGCAGTACACCCACATCTAGTACGTTTTTTAATTATATGTTTAAACCCACAACAAACAACGAGTTTGTAAATACCGTTAGCATATGGAATGAGTATAATGATATAGCCAGACGTTCTTATGGTGACATCAATAGGTGGGACACGTCGTTGATTACTAATATGAGTAATTTATTTAAGGACAACAATACGTTCAATCACAGCATCAGTAATTGGGACACTTCTAATGTCACTGATATGAGTAATATGTTTAACGGAGCTTCCGCATTTAATCAACCTATTCGGATATGGAATACATCCAATGTTACGAATATGAAATCCATGTTCCAAAATGCCACCGCATTTAATCAACCTATTGGGATATGGAGTATTTCCAATGTTACTGATATGAGTGATATGTTCAACGGAGCGTCAGCATTTAGCCACGAAATTCGGTATTGGATAGTAAATAGTTCTAGTTCTACAGACAATATGTTCGCAAATGCTTCCGGACTAGACACTAGATACAATGGTATTAGTGGTTACGCAGATACACCCATTGTAGAGGCATTTTTTAATCTGTTCCAACCTAGAACCAAGGACGAACTACAAACAGCAGTCAATCTTTGGATCACTGATAACGAACAAGCTAATACTACGTATTCTTCTATTAGCACATGGTCGACTTCATTGATTACTGACATGAGTGAGTTATTTCTTAATCAGCCATCGTTTAATGATGACATCAGTGGATGGGATACTTCTAATGTTACTAACATGAGTAATATGTTCAATAGAGCGTCAGCATTTAATCAAAACATTGGGTCGTGGAACACTTCCAATATTACGAATATGAGTAATATGTTTTCAGGTGCTTCCATGTTTAATCAATATATTGGAGGATGGCACACATCAAAGGTTACAAGTATGAGTAATATGTTTTCAGGTGCTTCCACGTTTAATCAATATATTGGAGGATGGAATACTTCAAATGTTACTAATATGAGTAGTATGTTTTCAGGCGCCTCAGAGTTTAATCAGAATATCAACACAATAACCGTTAATATAGGTCAAGCCAATGAAAATACGAGTTGGGACACTTCTAAAGTTACAGATATGGGCGAGATGTTTAATGCCGCGGTCCGTTTTAATCAAGACATTGGTAGATGGAACGTTATCCGAGTTACGAATATGAGTGAAATGTTTAAGGAAGCCACATTATTTAATCAAAATATTAGGTTTTGGGTAGTTAATATCAATGTTAACGTAACAAACATGTTTCTAAACGCATTCACAATACGCTTTAGTGGCGATGGTGTTGATAATACACCGTCCATAAGAACCTATTTTAATCAGCCGAAATCTCTAGAATATGTTATACAAGAAGTCACAGCCAGTGTTATTCTTGACTCCTCCTTTATACAATTGTTTAATATAGTAGGTATTTCGTTGGCCGATACCACCAGCAGGGTTCGCATAATAAATAATACATTAAATCAGCCCGCTAATTTAGTGGTAAAATTTACAGCTACTATTGTAATTCCAGCAGCTGATTTTAGTAATACCACTATCTGGACAGAACAAACCAAAGGAGCATTAGATACTATCGTAACCAGAATATATGGTTCCAATAGGTGGGCAAACGCAAACAATATGTATATTCTACTGGATGAAAATTCTATCATAGTTAATTTTTTATTGGTGACAAGATCAGTATTACCAGTACCTATTTGTTTTCCGGCTGGCACACCGGTCACTACGGACCAAGGCGATATTGCCATCGATTTAATTGATACAGATGTTCATACAATTAGCGGTAACAAAATCGTCGCCATTACTCAAACCAAACCGTTACATCCTACGATTGTTTCAATTGAAAAAAATGCTTTAGGAGATAATGTACCCTCTTCCATTACTCATATTAGTGAAGACCATCGTGTTTCATATAAAGGTAAGATGTACAAAGCCAAAGACTTGGTTAACTTATGCGAAAATGTTACGTTTATTCCTTATAATGGAGAAACCCTCTATAACGTTCTGTTAGACAAACATGAAAAAATGATGATTAATAATCTCATGTGTGAAACACTTAACCCAAATAATATCATGGCAAAGATTATCAACAGCAAGCTTCCGGCTTCTCAGATACACGACATCTGCTCCCGTTTATCTCGTATTATCAAGAATAAAGATATTCCTGCTTACAAAACTATTTACAACTACCTGTAATTGGTTTCATTTCCCACCTAAGCTATACTATTTTTTCCCTACATAAACTACAATTTTTACCACATGGTTTATCATGATTGAGTGTGAAATTTGTTACAAAGCAATTTATACATATTTTGTGTCCGCAATTTGGAACAACATAGTTTCTTTCGTTGATATGTTCCACACACACGGGACAATTATCATTACCCTTTTTATTGTCTGTATTTATTGTTGGTGGAGTGACCGCGTCATTTATTATGCTATTTTCTCTCTCCATTGTATATTGAATTTCCTTTTCTATTTTACATAGCATGTGTTTCATATTGTCAAGTTCCACGTGAATAGTAGATCCACAATAATCGTCTATCGCATTCGTAATACAATGGTCGTCGTAGTATATCGGGTCTTCATCCAGCGGAGGAATATATTTGGTTACTTGTTTCAATTGTAACCGTCGGGGGTATATTCCCTTATCTATAAACTCGTATATTTCTTGTTGTTCTTGTATTTTGTTCAAATATTCATCTATATCGTCCATACTATAAGGCCCACTCATCATTTATATGTATTTCCACACAGGTTACATATAAAAAACAAAACAATAGTATTTCAATTTTTTACGTTATACATTATAATTACAAATAAAACGATAACCTATACTTTGATTGTCTTTACTTGACGCTTACTTTTATAGATGACACTACCAACATCTGGTCCTTTTTTTAAATTATTACATTTGGTATAACACACCTTCAAATTTCTCAAATCTCGATATTTTGTATTTTCTTTACATAATTCAGCAGCAAACATTAATGTATCAATATCAGGTTCATTATCTTTAATAATTACATGACAAGATGGAAACGAATCCAAATGAAGCCAAATAAAGTCACTGTCAAAATTAATCATATTCCAGTTTTCATGTGCGTTTTGCCCCACAACCACTTCGATGCCATTAAATAACTCCTTCTTCATTTTATTACTGTATTACAATTATACAGTAATAAACAACAATCAATTTTTATACAAAATGAATATGTGTTCGCGTTAATACGTTATTATTTTTACTTTTATTTTTATTGTTACTATATTTATTATTATTAGATTTAGAATTAGATTTAGAATTAGATTTAGAATTAGATTTAGATTTTATGTCGATTTGAATATTATCTGGTCTATTTTTGGACCATTTTTTATAATCCTTTGTAGTCATCCAGTAAGTGTGCGTTCTAATAATTTGCGTATCATTGTTCATGGTTGTTATTATATAGGACAATATCTTTATATAGATTGTATAGATTGTATTGGTTATACGTGTTAAATTGGCGACCCCCAATCGTCGAACTTTCTAAAAAAACAACCACACTTTTTACCGTTTTGGGGATAACATTTTCCACAATAATCACAACTATATATATTATTTTTATTTTGAATAATGTGTGTTAGTTCCCCACTATCATGTATTTTTTTTAGTTCTGTATAACCGCCAATATGCTTTCCGTATATAAAAATATTAGGAACGGTGGTTTGTCCTGTGTTATTATTCAATTCTCTAGCAATGGCCATCCCTTCAGGAATTTTATCTATTTCTATAACTCGAAGCGGTGTATAATAGTAATCATTGGCTAACAACTGTTTTGCTCTAGAACAATATCCGCAAGTTGTCTTACTAAATATACAAATTTGGTCTAGATTTATATAATAATCCAACGTAGTCATGATATGTAATTATACATTATAATATTTAAGTTTTGTAAAAATAATATTATTAAGATATTATTTTTATCTATTGAATTAGATTGAGTACGTATCATTATGGTTACTTACCATCAGTAATGTCATTTGTAGTGGACGTTGACATTGATTTAGACTGACCATCCGTCTTCTTAATAAAATGTCTATTCATGAATCGTTGGATATTGAAGTAAGTAACAACCGTATCATTGTCAGTACCCAATAGGTGCTTTAATTTGTTGTCTGGCTTAATTTCTCGCTTGTTCTCGTCGTTGGTCAAAGAATGCTGCTTAATATAATTACATACAAACTTTGTGACATCTGTCCTGGCAACAGTTGCTCCGGTATCCTTACCCATAAATTCACACAATTCCTTTGAAATAGGTGACGCTTCAGCAAACCCAGAAGGCTTTCTATTTCCTTTGGTTTGTTTCTTCACAATCACCTTCTTCTGTTGTTTAATTTCCTTCTTCACAGTCTTCTCAAGACCCTTCAATTGTGTAGAAAGAGCAGTAATTTGAGTTTTAAACTGAGACAATGTGCTTAAAACAGCGGAAAACTGATTGTCAATATTGTTGGTGGTATCATCTTCAGGAATATTATCAGGCATAATATCAGAACTATTATTACTCATCTTGTATATTACATTGATGTAGTGTCTTTAAATGAATATAAACGATTAAATATTAAGTATTCTAAATATGGACCACACAACATAAACTTTGTTATATGTATTATGTAACCCCTATTATGATATTATCAGTTTACTTACTATCTGCCACAACACTATCAGTATTATCGCGGCGACGCGTATTAGGCTTACCACCAGTAGACATTGTCCACTCGCTGTTGTTTTCGTGACCGTCTCTTGGACCACCACCACGACTGCGAGTAGGTGCGCGCGTAGGCATCGTAGCACGGATCTCATTTCGCGTCTCACATAGAAGCTTACCACTCTTAATACCCTTGATACTCGATGCCTGATACTTATAATCAGCGGTTGCTTCTACGGATGACAACGTAAACTCAATATACTCACCCTGAACCAAATACCTATACTGCTCCTCATCTACACTAATAGCACTATGATGAGCGAATACATCCGTTCCTAGCTTATCGCCTACATTAACACCGTCAATAATAGTAACAAATCCATATCCAGCCTTATTATTAAACCACTTAACACGTCCTTGATAGATAGTCTCACTTGTATTCATAGCACTCATTATATGTTCTATTCATGATGTATCTTTATATTGTTTACAATAATGAATAGTTAGTATTTTGTATTACGATTACACACTACGTTATCAAGGCATATAATTACAATATATAAATATATAATATAAAACAAATAATTAAAAATTGAAAGGATTATATATTACACATAATAAACAAATCTATATTAATCCACCAGATAACATGGTAATTATATGTAAAGATGAGTTTATCCAAGATGAATTGTTTCAAGAACATTTTGACAAGTTCCCATTTCCATTGAGTGACTTTCAAAAATATGCGATTCAAGCTATCGTAGAAGGAAATCATATACTAGTAACTGCGCATACTGGAAGCGGAAAAACACTTCCTGCTGAATTTGCGATTGAATACCTTGTGTCTCAAGGAAAAAAAGTTATTTATACATCGCCTATAAAGGCATTATCCAATCAAAAATTTCACGAATTTTCAAAGAAATTTCCGCACATTTCGTTTGGAATATTAACTGGTGATATCAAGTTTAATCCAGAGGCAGATGTGCTTATTATGACTACTGAAATATTGCGTAATACGTTACTACAGAAGACGGTTGATGGACAAGTAGAAAATACGAGTGTTCCCCTACAATTTGAAATGGATTTTCAAAATGAATTGGCTGCCGTGGTGTTTGACGAAATTCATTATATTAATGATCAGGATAGAGGAAAGGTTTGGGAAGAAACAATCATGTTCTTGCCAAATCATGTTCAAATGATTATGCTTTCTGCTACAATTGACAAATCAGAAATATTTGCTCAATGGATTGAAGATGTAAAAACAACCGAAGAACATAAAAAAATAGTATATTTGGCTCCAACGAACCATCGTGTAGTGCCATTAATACATTACTTTTATACCTCCGTTCCGCAAGGCACAATGAAAAATATCAAAGATAAGGAATTTATCAAATATATAAACGAATTCATACATAAACCCATCATATTAAAAGACGGCAAGACAAATTTCAACAAAGATAATTTCGACAAGGTTAGGAAAGTAACTGAATATATCAGAAAAAATAACTGTCACATAACACAATCCTATGTTTTAAACGAAGTAACGAAATATTTATACGACAATGGTATGTTGCCTGCCATCTGTTTTGTATTTTCAAGAAAGTTGGTGGAAAAGTTTGCCCAAACAATAGGTATGAGTTTGTTTACGGAAGATCAGGCACATTTGCCATCTATTATGCGTCGTGAATGTGAAAATACATTGAGAAAATTACCTAATTTTAAGGAATATGTTAATTTACCAGAATTCGAAATGATCATCAAGATGCTGGAAAAAGGCGTAGCTATTCATCATTCAGGTATTATGCCTATCTTCCGGGAGATGATTGAGTTGCTGTTTGCCAAAGGGTATGTAAAACTGTTATTTGCCACTGAAACATTTGCAGTTGGTATTAACATGCCTACTAAGACAGTGTTATTTACAGGTTTCGATAAATTCAACGGCTCATCTATGCGTATGTTATATCCACATGAATACACACAAATGGCCGGTAGGGCAGGGAGACGTGGATTAGATACAATTGGACACGTTATTCATTTGAATAACATGTTTCAATTACCATATAGCAACGAATATGAACAAATGGTCAATGGAAACCCACAAACATTAGTGTCTAAATTCTCTATTTCATACAACTTGGTGCTTAATTTCCTACAATTTAATAATAACACGATAGATTTTGCTGGAAAGAGCATGTCAAATAGTGAGATACAGCGAACTATACAAGCGGTAAGCAATATTATAGTAAACCTCAACAATGATCTAGATACGAAAAAGAAAAGCCCTAACTATACATTTATACTTGATAATGTAGAGAAGTTCGATAATTATTTAAATTTACTAGAAGAAATCAAAACGTCTAAGCAAAAGACTAGAAAACAAATTCAACGGACAATTGAAGATTTCGAAAATAGTAGTAAACAAATTAAAACCCAGATAGAACAATATAAATCGTTGCTCGCATTAAAAGGCGAGGTGAGAGAAAACGAAGAGTATATATTAACCTTAAAACAACATTTTCATAGTAGTTTTAATACCGTTATAAATTTCCTTCAGCATTTTGACTATGCTACAGTAACACACAATAATGAAGAGACTTCGAACTATGTGACAGATGTAACAGATGTGACAGATGTAATTAAAACAGATAATAATACAAATACTCAAAAAATAGTTCTTCATTCAAAGGGTAGGACAGCCACTTACATTCAAGAAACACATTGCTTGGCATTCACTGACTTTCTTATAAAAAATGATTATTTAGCAAACTACAACGCTTATGAAATAGCGGCATTATTAAGCTGTTTTGCGAATATTCGTGTAAAGGACGAAAAAAAGATACACTTTGTCTCCAATTTATCTGCCAACCCTATA
>Ga0307928_10003204_pt1 | contig 12485 bp, 21 predicted proteins | sample AceLakmetagen232_FD_201815 | JGI IMG/M metagenome (GOLD analysis project Ga0307928, IMG submission 201815) | Saline water microbial communities from Ace Lake, Antarctica - #232 | ecosystem: Environmental > Aquatic > Non-marine Saline and Alkaline > Saline | place: Antarctica: Ace Lake... | reverse complement strand
CCATATATACATGGCAGTAACAGCAGCAACAAACGCGGTTCGAGAAGTAGAAGCTTATGGTCCTAATAACGACGGCGGACAAAGACGTTTTACGGTTGCAGCGGGAACGGATATTGCTAAGGGTTCTTTATTAAAATTTGCTGATCCTAGAACAGCGTCTCAATCCTCAGGGGAAGGAGATATTATTGCGGGTGTAGCGGCTATGGACAAGGAAGGGGATGATCCTTCAACAGAAATCTCAGTTTGGACAAATGGTATTTATGAATTTACAGCTTCCGGTTCTATTACAGCAGGAGACCACGTGCAGAGTTCGGATGTGATGGTTAATGGTATAATTACATCTGGGGACGTAGCAAACTCGACACAGATTATAATTGGAACAGCTTTAAAATCGGTTTCGACAACAGAGAGAGTTCAAGTGAGGATGAATTTGTAATGGCAATTTCTAACTTATACAGAATGAGCGCTGATGAGAGAGCGAAAGCATTAGGGGAAGAACCTAAGGCTGAAGAACCTAAACAGGAGAAGAAAAAGAAATAATGGCATTTGATCAACAAACAGGAAGCGCAGATTTGAGGAAGGAAGTTGTAGATAAAGTGATTAGAGATATTGCGAAGCCTTCTTATAAATTTAAACAAGCGGTTAGGATTGTTAAGACTAACGCATGGAAACAAACATTTTTTAGAGCAAGCACTACGGTTCTTTCAGGAGCTTCGGGCGCTTCGGTTGAAGGAATACCAAGAGGCGCAGCATTTCCAAGGGCAACACCAACGACAGAGGAAGTTAATTCTTATATTGTGAAGTATGGTCTTGAGGACTTTATCACTTTTGAGGATGTTATGAGTTCTGAGATTGACCAGGTGAAGCAGATTATATTCAAACTAACACAGGCTACGGTAAGCGCAGTAGACGGAAGGATTTACAACACACTATCAGAGAACGGAACTCCTGCTAACATCCAAGAAATAGTTATTACAGGTGGACAGACATGGGACGCTTCAAGTGCGGCAATAATCGACAACCTAATGAACGCAAAGCAGTTAATCGGAGAGAAGAATTACAACTCTGCCGGACTTATGTGTTTCCTAACAGACGAGGCTCATAGATATGTTGTAAGTTACTTAGCAGAAAAAGGGGCACAATTCCCAAGCGTAGGTAATGAAATGGCTAAGAATGGAAGGATAGGAAAATTGGCAGGTATTCAGTTGGTAGTCTCAAATAACGTAACATCGTCTCAGGCGTTAGTTGTTGTGCCGAAGGTATGTGGAGCATGGAGAGAATCTGTAAGTCTAAGAAGTGATCTAAAGAAAGACGCATTTAAGGGAACTAGGATTAGGGTTGTAGAAATGGGCGTTGCACAACTGACAGACCCGGACGCAGTAGTTCTTATTCATTCTATTTTGTAGTTTTTGTATCGAAACCAGTATCACCCTGTTCAGTAAGGCGATACCGATTTCTAGGAAGTTTTAAGTAGTATCTATTATTGGGGAGTATATGGGTGGATGGACAGGAATTGGGAAGGATAGGATTAATTGGGACGGACAGATTGAGCAGAAAGAACTAACACCGATTAAGGAGAACGATCTAGTTAATAAAAAGTATGTTGATGATAATGATTTTTGGCTTCGGGATGCTAACGGACTATACCCCAAGACTTTAACGGATGACGTGGGAATTGGAACAGCAACACCAAGCGACCCTCTACATATTTACAGAACTTCGGGCAACGCGAGTTTTAAATTAGAGACAATAGACAAAGCCCAATCAAAATTTATTTTAAGAAATCTAAGAACCGATGACGTAACGCAAGTTTGGAGTTTTACTTCTGGAACTACGGGGGACTTCACGTTTGCTAATAGCACAGACGCAACAAACCCATTCCAAATAAAAGCCTTAGCACCAACAACAGCATTACTAATAGGCAGTGCGGAAACTGTTTTTAATGAGGGGGGAGCAGACCAAGACTTCAGAGTTGAGAGTGATGTGGGGGCACACGGGATATTTATGAATGGGGCAAATGGGAAGGTGGGACTTAATGAAAACAACCCACAATATAATTTACACATGACTTCCGATACAGGAATAGCAGAATGTAGGATAGAGAGTGGAGGCGCTTCTTCTACGAGGGTTTTATTAAAGAATAGTGTTAGGACGTGGAACTTTGCAGTAGATAGCTCGGGAAGTTTTGCAGTCCAAGACACGACAGGGGGCTCAGTCTCTCCGTTTAAATGTTTGGCAGGAGCACCAGGTAACGCCCTAAAAATTTCTACTAACCAAGTGATAATTAATGACGGAAGAGCAGACATAGACCTTAGGGTTGAGGGAGATACGCTTAATAATTTATTACATACAAACGCAGGACTAGATAGAGTTGGAATTAACACAGCATCGCCAGACACAAGGCTACAAGTCGTAGGAGATTTTAAGACAGGAGACGACAACACAAATTATGCGAAGTTTGACACCGATGGGGAACTAACTTTAACGGGAACAGCGAGGGTGAAGAAGACCAAAACATTTACATTTAATTACGCTCAGATAACAGGAAAAGGAAAGCCAACGTTAGTAAGTAGAGGGGTTTTCTTTGGGTGGAGCTTGCCAATATTCGACAGCGACGACGAAGAGTTATATTCTTGTTCTTGTGCCCCTGCGGATTGGGATGGAGTGAGTGACCCAGTCTTTAGTGTTGCTGGGTGGTTGGATACGGCGAACACTGATAAAAAATTTAATATTCAATGCTCGGTAGAAACTTATGATCCTGTAACAAATGAGGTTGTGCCAATCACGGTGAATAGCACTGCGGTAGAAACAGACACGGGCACGGCGGCGCAATATACTTCCTTCTTTGTTTCTTTTACTTTGGATGCTTCGGCTATTGGATTCACGGCAGGAAAGCCAATCGGAATTAGGATAAGAAGACTAGACGCATCGACCAATGAAATTGCTGGAGAGTTTGTTGTTGAGGGTGCAGTGGTGGAGTATGTTTCTAATAAATTAGGGGAGGCAACATAATGACAGAATCAATAAACAGCGACGGTAAACTGATTGTTACTAAAGAAGTTGAGGAAGAAGTTTGTAAAGAAGATTTAGAAAGTTCTTTGACGATCATGGAAGCAAGAGTTACGGAAATTAAGAGGCAATTAGCCCTTTTCAAAGAGTAACGACAAGTATATAAAGGCTCCCGCCCTCTCTATATTATGAATAGAGAAGAATTAGCAGAAAAGATTTCTTTCTTAACGGGACAGAAACCGGAGGATTTAGAATGAATGTTTTTGAGCACTTGTTGATTATAGTAGCATTCGTAGTTATAGTATTTCTATTTGGCTTATGTGTTGGGAGTGTTTTATGAATGAAAAGGATTATTTTTGGTGTGATCAAACCAAAGCAGATTTCAAATTATTACAAGGAGGTGAAGGAATGGAAATGATACTACAAATCAAATCAGTGAAGTTTACCGATACTGAGAAAGTTAATATCCAAACGAATCAGGGATTCATGTCTGCGTGGAATAAGGAACTCGGGGAAGAGTTACAGCGACGCGTTGGACAGAATGTAAACTGTGAAGTCAAGGAAGCCGGGAAGTACAAAAACATTCGGGGAATAGTCGGATGGGTCGAAGGACAGACTGCCCCTATTACAGAATCGGAGAAGATCGTTAATACAGAGAAACCTGTTATCATAGATGATAATATAGTTGATGGTGCGAGAGTTGGCGTAATCTTGAAGGTTGCGGGTTCGATGGTTGCCGGCTCAGGCAGTGGAGACTTTGCTGATAGATGCTTACGTTGTGCGGAACAGGCTATCTTGATGGAGAAGAAGATTCGGGAGGGCTTATGAAACAAGAGAACAAGCCAATAATATGTCCACATTGCAAAAAAGAAGTCGGGTTGAATATCGGGTTTTCTTTGTATGAAATAGAAGAGCTGAAACTAGAGCTTAAAGCTTAACGACAAAACAACTTATTATTTTATTTTTTAATGCACACGTAGATTGAGAATTAAGGCACTCAATCGGGGAGCCGCCTTAGGCAAGTTCGGGTTCGAATCCCGCCGTGTGCTTTGGGCGTGGGATGGGTATCTATTTTTTTTGGCGAAAAAACAAGCGCACCCTAAGCCTATGGACACCGGGAAAGACTGGGATGTGGGTATGTTTCTTAAATGCAAACTGTGACGCCCACATTTTATAATCATGGCAGAAGGAACAAGGGGCGGAAAGCTTCGGGATATGCAATGGGATCGGGGAGTTAGGGAGACCGCTAGACATAGGGAGATAATCCGAAGGTTCAGGCGGGAGAAGAAGATGATGGCGATAAGGGGGTGGAAATGATGGGAGTACTTTTATGTCCGAAATGTAAAAGAGTAACCGGGAGATTTGAAGGAGTGGGGCAGAAGTGGAAAGGTTGTGATGGTTGTATTAATAAAGGTCTTGATAAAACTGCGAATGAACTTACTGGGATTAATATTTCAGAACAAGAAGATAGAGTAAAAAGAGAGATGGGGAAATATTGGTGGGATTTGAATAACTAGAAGAGATTAAGTATTGTGACAAGTGCGGGCATAAGCTAGAGTAAGGCACCTGTTGCTCACGCCGCAAACTAGTTAAGCCAGCTCTGCGTTGGCTGAGTAAGACATCAGCCAATTCTCAAGAGTTCGCACAATCCAGCTTAGGGGGCGTTCGCAAGCCCATACAGCCATTCTAAGCAACGATAAGCCTTTAGGGCTAGCTTCCCAGCTAGCCATATATCAGCCTATCATCCAGCTCAGCAGGCATTGCTGAGCGGGCTAGGCACAGCTAAGCCATAAGAAGACTCGCTATCGCTCACTATCTTAAGCCTTAGGGCTTGCAGCCGGCTAAGCTGTGCACGCTACGCTTACCTCAGCCACTGCCGAGCCTAACCTATTCCATAGGGCTCGCCCAAATCGCATTAGTATATGTATCTTATTATGCGATTATTAGGTTTCGTTGAGTTTTTTTCGTTGCAGGACTCCAGGGAAAATAATAATAGTTAATTATCCTACAAAAATTATAAAAAGAGTTAATTGTGCTACACCCCCTTGCTTCCTATGGAACTCTAACCTAGGTAACTAGACTATACATAACTATATAAGTAAGTAATATGTAAGTAAGTATATGAAAGTAAACAGAACATGGTGTATTGATGAGAGTTTTATTCCTTTACTGAGGGAAACCAACGCATCAGAGTTAGTTAATAGACTATTATCAGAACATTTCAGTGCAGAAAACAGTGATAATTTACCAAAAATACGTCTAAAAACACGCGAATTAATGCAAGAAAGGGCTGTTTTTAGCAAAAAAATCAAGCATTTAAAGACAAAAGCGATCAAAATTCAGACGAAGCTAGACAAGGACAAGCAAAAAGATAAGACACAGGCGCAACAAGCGAAGAGAAGATTAGCAGTTGAGGAGCATAAGCGGAAGTATGAGAATGAAGAAATCACTGAAGATGAATATTGGGAGTTCTTCGAATGAAAGAGAAAACAATTTCGGAATTTGATAGAAGTGAGAACACAAGGAAGATGGAAGCTTGGGCTAAAGAGAACCCATTCACAGCTATGATGCTTTTCGGAGATGAGACGTTTGAAGAGAAGGTAGCATACGCGGAAAAGAAGTTCAGTAACTGAGCGCGGGAGCAAAGATTTAAATACTAACTAATCTTAGATTACTTATGACAAAACAAGAAGAGAGAAGAAGGGAAAGGATTGAAGAAGTTAGGGATTACCTCAGGAAGAACAAAGACAAAAAGAAGGTTATCTTTCATTTCTGTTTGAAATGGGGAGCTTCGACCTTTATCGTGAGAGAATACATTAAGATTGCTGAGATGGGGTTATGAAGGATCATAAAAAAGTAGCTATGGGAAAGAAGTCCCGGAAGGATGGCGCGGCATTTGAGTTGAAGGTTAGGAAATGGTTAGAGGAAAATGGATTCTTTGTGGACCGGTGGACTAATAACGTTCGGGATGGGGAGATTAGACCGGCCAGGGGTAATAGATTTGGGAGTAGAACGTTAGGATTTCCGGATTTTGTGGCATTTGACCTCGAAGGCTTTTTAATATTAGTAGAATGTAAAACAAACGGGATATTATCTAAAGATGAAAAAGAAAAAATTAAATTCCTCGAAGAAAGAGGCTTTACTTGCTATGTCGCCTACAAAGGAGACGACGGAAAATCTGTGGAATTCAAAGAACGTCCTCGACTTCGTGGAGAAAAGGCTTAATATCAAACTCGACAAATGGCAGAGGGACTATATTATGACAGAAGGAGACACAGCGGTTCGTGCGGGGAGACAATCGGGAAAATCTTTCGCCCAAGCAATAAGGACAATGCTTCTCGCAATCAATCATAAAGGAAAGAAAAAAGCGGCGGATGATCAAGACACTATTTTAATTACAGGCGGAGTTGAACGTCAAGCCTACGAGTTATACATGAAGGTTAGGAGGATGGTTGAAACACTAGCCCCTCACATGATTGTAGGACGACCTACAATGAGGAAGATGGAACTTAAAAATAATTGTAGAGTTCTCGCACTCCCAGCCGGAAGGGATGGGGCAGGTCTGAGGAACTTCTGTTTAATTAGGTTAGTTGTTGATGAGGCACATTACGTTTACGATGAAGTTTATAATGCGTGCGAACCAATGCTCGCAACTACGGGAGGAAATATGGATTTACTTTCTACTCCAAAGGGAAATAAGGGGAGATTCTACGATGCATTTCAAGAGGATTCAGGTTTCACTACGTTTCACACTACGAGCGAAATGTGCCCGAGGATTCCAAAGGATTTCCTAGAAAGGAAGAAGAAGAGTTTAACAAAAATGCGTTATGCGCAGGAATATTTAGCAGAATTTCAGGACAAAATGCAACAGATGTTTCCGAAGGAGTTAGTTGATAGTTGTATTGTTAAAGCAGGCTTCGAAGGAACGAATTTCTTGGGCGTGGATTTCGCGGGGTATGGGGGAGATCAAAACGCTTTCGTCACACTAGCAAACCTAGACGATAGGAGTTTCATTAAAGAATTTGAAGTCTCGGAAAGAGTTAAGGCATGGGAGACCGTGCAGAAGATTATAGAACTAAATATAAAATTCAAATACAAAAAGATAGGGGTGGATGATGGGGGTTTGGGAACACCAATCTTAGACTACATCCTAACTCACAACAGCCTAAAGAGAAAAACAATCGGACTTAACAACGCCTCCAGGGCAATTAATAACGACGGAAAAGCGAAGAGATTGTTAAAAGAGGATATGTATGGAAATCTGAAGTTGATGATGGAGCAGGGTTTAATAGTCTTCGAAGAGAATGAGGATTTGCGGAACAGCCTTGATTCGATTCAGTTTGAGATAGACGAAGGCACGGAAAACCTAAAAATCTTTGGGAATTACTCACATATTACCGAGGGGCTCATACGGGCGGCGTGGCTCATAAAAACGAAAGGTTTAAAGCTTTGGGTGGCTTAGGAAAACAATGGCAGATACAGGCATATTCGCAACGACAGCGGAGATTTTAAGAAAGGCGGGTGTGGGGGCTTCGACTGCGGCGAGCGATGAAGCTTACACAAACGATTTTATTTATCAAGCGGAGTGTTTTATTAACGTTCTAACAAGGAAGAATTATTCGGCTACGGGAACTTATGCAGCACTAACGGCGGGGACTAAGGGAATCTTAAAGGAAGCGGCGGCGAACCTCGCGGCAATCTACGTAATCCAATATGATATGAATGGTTATAAAACTCTAAGACACGGAGAAAACATAATAAATATAAACTGGGCTAGGTTTGTTCAATGTATAGGATTACTTAAAGACCAAAACGCAGTAACCTTTATCGGATAATGGCAGACACACTATTAAGCGGCACTACGATTGTAGAGAAAGAGACTTTCCTAATGGTAGATAGGGGAGATCCTACGTCACCGGACTTCGACGAGACAACTTTAACAACAGACGGGACATGGCAGACTTTAGATTTGAGCGGGATAGTTCCGGCAGGGACTAAGTTTGTTTATTTGGTTGTGTTAATATTAGACGATGCAACAGACAAGGCAATTTCTTTTAGGAAGAATGGAAACGGAAGCGTCGCAAATCTTCCGTCGGTGAGAACACAGGTGGCGAACATTTCTAACGATAATCAAATGTGGGTAGCATGCGACGATAATAGGATTGTTGAATACATCGGAACTAATAACACTTTTACTCAGATAGATTTAACCGTGAGTATGTATGTAAAATAAAATGGCAGAAATATATAATAAATTAGGGGCGAAGTTAATAGATGCAATTGTGTCGGAATTTCGAGAAGAACTAGATGAGATTAGGACAAAGATGGAAATGAAACCTAAAACTAAAGACGAGACAGAAATTAAAATAGCAGCGAAACTAACGGGAATTAAAGACTACGGGTGGATGAATGAGTCACGACTTCTCTAAATTCCCAGAACTAAGGAACTCGCAGATGGCTTTTTATTATTTTGATAGCCCACACCAACAAATCGCAGAGGACTTCGACGCGAGAGTTGTTAAGGTAATTGATGGGGACACTATAAGAGTAAAAGCAAGTTTTAGGAACTTCACTTTCCCTATTCGGATGAGTAATTTACTAGCGCCGGAATTGAATGAGAAAGGTGGCGTGAGAAGTAGGAACCATTTAGAATCACTAATCGGGAACGCTAACGTGGAGATAATAGTTAATAAAAATAACAGGGTAGGGAAGTGGGGCAGACTTCTAGGGCAAGTTAGGCGGAGTGGACTAGACGTTGGAGAAGAGATGAAGGCGGGGGGATTTGCTATTGACGTCGGAACCGAACAAATGGGAATTAAAGATTTAATTATTATGGATATTGTATAATGGGAGACATGAAAATAGACAGCGCGGAAATAAGTGATTTAACTAATGCAATGACGGACTACTCGGTGGAAACAGACGACACAGACGCTACAAGTGATCAGAAAGAAACGGAATGGGTGAATTCTAATTGGCAACAACAATTCGGATATTTCACACAAATACCGGAGATCAACGCAGCAATCAACGCCAAGGCGACATGGACGATAGGGAAGGGATTTTCTGCGGACGAAGTTACTACGATGTTATTAGACACTCTAAAGGGATGGGGTAAAGATACTTTTAACACAATTTTAGAAAACATGATTAGAACTTACTACATAGGGGGGGATTCTTTCGCGGAGATTATCAGGGACGACGAGGGAAACTTAATTAATCTAAAAACTCTCAATCCTAGTCAAGTTAAGATCGTCACAAATAGGGAAGGGCTTGTAATCAAGTATAAAGTTCAAACAACTAAGGAAGCGGAGGAAGAAGATTTTCAACCGGAAGAGATGTTTCATCTTGCACGTAATAGGGTAGCTGACCAAATCCACGGCGTCTCGGTAATTGACAGCGTAGAGAATATTATTTTGGCAAGGAACGAAGCAATCAGCGACTATAAAATTGTAATGCACAGGAACGTTTACCCTAGGATTATATTTCACTTAGACACCGACGACGATACAGAAATAGCGACATATAAAGCGAAGATGGATAAGGCGTATGCGGAGAATGAAAACATTTATGTTCCTAAAGACACGGTTGTTCCGGAAGTGTTAGCGGTTGCGCCTAACTCTACACTAGACCCTAAGGCATGGATTGATCAACAAGGAGACTTTTTCTACGAGGCGGTGGGAGTCCCACAAATCATCTTAGGGGGTAGCGGGGAGTTTACGGAAGCCTCGGCCAAAATCGCCTATTTGGCATTTCAGCAGAACGTAGAGGAAGAACAATTATTTATAGAGGAGCAGGTGTTAGCCCAACTTAACCTAGTTCTTGAATTAGAGTTCCCGGCAAGTCTAGAGAACGAATTACTTTCAGACAAGGCAAAAGACGGGGCGCAGAATATAGACCCTTCAGAAACAACAGCGGGGGAAGGACAATGATAGAGGAATATTTAGTTCAATATGGAGTATTAGGACTTTGGACAATCTCACTACTCGGGGAAAGGTTTTATTTCCAAAGGAATCTCGCGGGTTCATTAGATAAATTAACAACGGCGATAAGGGGGATGAATGGCAAGGGTAAGTAAACAATTTAGCGGAAGTATGGTAACGGGGAGCAAGACTAACACAGGTGAAATTAAGAAGAAGAAAAAGAAGAAGAAAACAATCGAACTTAACCCGGAGAAGAGTGTTATTGATTTGAGCGGGCAGAGGAAGGATAAAGCGGTAGAGGGGATTAAAGAGGATACTAGATTTAAAGATGTTAGAGACCAAGGGGTTACAGGTTCGGATTTTGGGAAAAAGAAAAGGGAAATATTTGCGGAGGAACATCCCACACAAAAAACTCTATTAGATATAGGCTCTACGGTAGCACTAACAGGAGCAACGGGAGTTTTAGGAAAAGCAGTTCAAGCAGCTAGAGGAGTAGGGGCAACAGCAGCAGTAGCTAGAAGTGCTAATGCTCAACAGGCAGCAGCAACAGCGACAAAAAAGCTACTAACTCACATACCAAAACCAGGAGTCTCATCAAAAACAGCGACGAACATAGTAGAAGGCGGGAGAAAATATGCTTTACGTTCTATAAGTCAAAATGGGAAAACGTATGCTTTACAAAAAACAATACTTCAACAGGCAGCAAGCGCAACTACAAACCCAAAAGTAATACTAGGACTTCTCGCATCGGGATTTTATACCTCTTTATTTTGGGCACCTAATGAGAAAGGTGATGCACTAACAACTATAAGTATAGCACAAGCAAACGCAATGAAGAATGGTGATTATGAAATGGTTTATGAGATGGATGATTTAATGCAGGAAACACTAGAAATATCAGCGTCGGTGCCGGTGATTGGATTCTTAAAAGCAGAGAAGGCGAAGTTTGCTGCCGCAGCAAAAGCGAGTGAGGCATATAGAAGAGAAGCAGATAAAATAAAAGAAGAGCAAGAAAGAATAACAGAAACCGGGGAGAGCGATTTTGCTAAAGAACAAAGAGAAAATGCAGAAGCAGCGAGGGAAAGAGTATTAGCGAACAGAGAAGAAGATGAAGAATATTTCGATAAAATTGCAGAAGAAAGAGAGGCTGATAAACTAGCAGGAAGAGAGACAGACAGCGCTTATTATACTAAAATTGCAGAGGACAATAGAGCAAGGAAATTGGCAGAGAGAGAAGAAGATGAAGCCTACTACGACCAGTTATGATAGAAACATTTATAAAGGCTCTCCCGCTCTATAAAACATGACAAACGATGAAACAAAAGAAACTCCGAATGACGATAGCGATACAACTTCTAAAGATGCAAATCCTGCTGATACGATTAATAAAAGTTATGAAGAACTTAAAGCTGCTAATGATAAGGTTGATGCTGAATTACTCAGAGGTGAGGAACTTCGAGCAAGGAAGGCCCAGGGTGGGAAGTCGGCGGCAGGATCAGAAGTTAAGGAACAGACACAAGACGAGAAGGACGAGGAAACAGCTAAAGATTTTATGAGGGACGATGAATAAACTTAAAGCGGCTGTTATCAAGCAATCTAAAGAAGTTTTAAAACAATCAGAAATAGATAAGAAAAGATTATTATCACACATTACTAAAATTGAGATTGATATTATGACAGCCGAAGCAATTATCAAAGGTATGAAAGATGAATGATTTTGAATTAAGGTTGTGGTTTGTTGCAGCAGGGTTATTAATTCTAGGGATTAAGGTTTGGCAGTATAAAAAATGGAAATGAAAAGATTTGCATGTGATTTTTGTGAGTGTGTTATCGGTCCAATAGACCATTATAAAGTAAATGATAAAGATATATGTGAAATATGTCTAAGGGCAAGGTTGAAATAATGCACGTCCAATTAATGATACGGGGGATTTATAGCCAGTGTGAATTATGGAAAAGCATGGCTCAAAGTCAATTCTTTAAGTGGCGAAGGACAAACATAGAAACAAATGAAGAAGAATTAATCTTATTTCAAGGAGCATTAAGACCTTCGGCATGGGGAACTTATGAATACATAATCCCAGACACAGCACTACCGGAATTCTTGAGTATGGTAGCGCACACCGACGACAAAGCGATACACTCGGGACAATCTAAAAAGAAAATGGTAGGGTTAGCATTAATGAGGAAGATGTGTGGGGTTCAGAAAATACCAAAGAAAATCTATAAGGAAAGTCAAGAGAAAGCGCCGACTATGATTTGGGAAAACAGCGAAAGAGGACTACATGGTTTACAAGTTCATGGGGTTTGTGTGCACGTTATCGGGATAAAAAAGGACAAATACGGGAAAATGTTTGATCCGAAGACTAATAAGACTTATCACCAAGAACTCCTTTAAATCGAAACCTTTAAATAGTTCGCACAACCCATATATACATGGCAGTAACAGCAGCAACAAACGCGGTTCGAGAAGTAGAAGCTTATGGTCCTAATAACGACGGCGGACAAAGACGTTTTACGGTTGCAGCGGGAACGGATATTGCTAAGGGTTCT
>Ga0307928_10003201_pt1 | contig 12496 bp, 15 predicted proteins | sample AceLakmetagen232_FD_201815 | JGI IMG/M metagenome (GOLD analysis project Ga0307928, IMG submission 201815) | Saline water microbial communities from Ace Lake, Antarctica - #232 | ecosystem: Environmental > Aquatic > Non-marine Saline and Alkaline > Saline | place: Antarctica: Ace Lake... | reverse complement strand
GAAAGGGTAAAGAAATGAAAACAATAGTATTGGGAAAAGGGTTTCTGGGTAAGAAGTTTGAGGAAAAGGGATATGAGGTATGGGGAAAGGATAAGCTTTACTTCTTACCAAACTCGACACGCTTGATGTTGGCACATCAGTTGGCTAAGTTGATGAACTATGACGTTGTTATCAACTGCATGGCTAAAGCAAACACAAGGTGGTGTGAGAAAGAGGAGAACTTCCGTGAAGCGCTGTGGGTCAACGGTGATATTCCTCATCTACTCAGCGCGTTCTGTAAGGCTCAAGGCAAGAAGTTCGTGCATATATCCACCGGATGTTTGTATGATAGCGGTTCATACCCGTACTCCGAGGATGACTTCATGACAGCCCATTGTAATTATACTATTACGAAGTGGGTGGGGGAGAAAGGGCTTAATGAGGGGGATTTGGTATTAAGACCTCGGTTGCTATTTGGTGACTTCGAGGATAAGGGTAATTTGCTGTGCAAGCTGCCTAAGTTCACTCACTACCTCAACGCGTTTAATAGTTATATTAGCGTAAGTGTGCTTGTTGAAGCGATCGCGGCACTGCTCAATCGTAGACAATCGGGTGCGTTCAATGTTGCGTGTGATGGAATATCTACGGTCATGACTCTGGCGAATACGGTCAGGTTGAAGGGGATAGGGATTACGGAAGAGGAGTTGCATGAGAGAGAGCAGTTGTATCTGGTGAATAACATAATGAATCTTGATAAGCTGAAGCAGTTTTACCAACCACCGAGCCTAATGACCGAAGTAAAGAGATGTTGGGAGGCATTGCAATGACAAAAGGAATTCTACTCGCCGGCGGGAATAATACCCGATTATATCCAATAACAAGAAGTGTAAACAAGCAGTTACTACCCATATACGACAAGCCCATGATCTATTATCCTCTTTCCATGATGATGCTTGCCGGAATAAGGGATATTCTTATTATAAGCACACCAAACGCAATCGATCAAATGCGAAGGTTATTGAGAGATGGATCGCAATGGGGATTAAACTTTGATTATTGCATACAATTAAAGCCTCGTGGATTAGCAGATGCCTTTATTCTTGGAGAGGAGTTTATCGGAGAAGATGGCGTATGTTTAATGCTCGGAGATAATATATGTTATGGTCAGGGATTATCTAAGATGTTGCAATCTGCAACATATCTGAACAAAGAAGGAGCAACGATATTTGCATATTATGTAACAAACCCAGAGCGTTATGGCGTGGTAGAGTTTGATAAAGAGAATAAAGTAATATCTATTGAAGAGAAACCACCATATCCACGTTCTAATTATGCGGTACCGGGGATTTATTTCTATGACAATCATGTTGTAGAGCTTGCAAAGAATTTAAAGCCATCAGCCCGTGGCGAACTGGAAATAACAGATATTAATTTGGCATATATAACTGAAGGTAAATTATCTGTTAATATTATGGGGCGTGGAATCGCGTGGCTTGATGCAGGAACTTGTCAGTCTCTTATGCAGGCATCCAACTTTGTTCAAGCAATAGAAGAGCGTCAAGGCATTATTATAGCCAGTCCAGAGGAAACTGCGTACAGAATGAGGTATATTGATTTAGACAAATTCCGCTTATTATCAGAAGAAATAAACAGTGGTTCTTATGGTGAATATTTGCGAAAACTATATAAAGATGAAAAAAATGCTTTACAAATGCAATAAACACCATATATTGTGTATATGATAAAAGGGGTATACTATGGCTGCTACTATAACAGTCGGAACAAATAGTTGGGTTACAGAAGCAGAGGCAAATACTTTTTTTGACGCGCGTCTCAGGTCAAGCGATTATTGGACTGACGATGCTGACGACAACATCCCCGCACTGATTACTGCATATAAATGGCTTAATAGCGGCGAATATGACTTCCCAACAACAGCAACCCAAAACATGAAAGATGCTCAGTGCGAAGAGGCATTCTTTCTATTACAGCAACAGCCCGATATTGATCTGCGCATGGGGCTACAGGTGCAGAATGTGTTGTATGCTGGAGTGGTAAAAGAAAAATATAAAGATCAAGACAATATTCAGTTACCAACACCTGTTATTGTGAAAAAATTGTTGGCATCTTATAGTAACGTGAAACCAGCTTATTTTGTAGATATAGCACGTAATCCAGAAGAAAGCGTCGATTACGATGCCTTTGGCAATAGATTAACCGATACAAACAATGACTATTAAAACAAGGAGCAATCATGTTATATGCAAAAGATTATAGCGCTAAAGGCGACGTAATAACTCTTAACACAGATACGCTTAACTGTCCAGCGTGTAGAGATTTGCTATTAACAATCAATACAGCAAACATGGCGGCTGGGGAATCTTATGTGTTTACTCTGGAAGGTCGCTTCAATGATACCGTGGGATGGTCAAATATGAGCGCTACAGGCGCAACACATACTGTAACTGAAGATGGTGATTTAATGTTATCGTTTGACGGTCACTTGCCTAATTATGTGCAGGTATCTTCCGTGGCTGTATTAGACCCGGATTCAATCGCAAGTTACACAGTTCAGGCATCACTTGGAGTAGTGTCGTGATAAATTTAAAATCAGCATTAACACAGACAGAGTTGGATGAAGGGCTCGATGGATTAAACGATGTTTCTCAAGCCCAAGTACGCAGCAGGCAGTACGGCCATCAAGTCCACTGCTCTCAACACAACTAGTCTAACAGCAGAAAGCAAATAAGGAGAATACGATGAGCGCAACACGAAGAGGCAAGCGAGATGGAACCGGGCCCTACAAAGACTCTGCCCAAAAAACACAATATGGTAACACGGGTAAACGCATTCAGCGGGGTGAAAAATGCCCCGGACAAGGTAAGTAATGCCTGATTTAACTAAAAGCCCTCTCAACCGTTACGGAACGAATAAGGTAGCATGTAGTCATTGCGGACACGAGCATATTGCAGTTTATCTAGTACCAATGAAGTTTCCTTGTGAGTGTTCTCGTTGCAACAGAATGGCTTGTTTTATAGTAGATATAGAGGTCAGTCCATGATAGGTTCTTATTGTAAAGACAGCATAACACTCCGCATGGATAAAGGTGCAGATAAATGGCAAGAACCTCTTACGCCTGAAGACGTATCTGTAAAGGGTTTTATTGATTACGGCGAACGCAGAATAGAGAATGCTCAAGGTCAGATTATTACAAGCACGGCAAAAGTAAGACTACGACCTCGCACTATTATTATATCCGGCTTTGCTACTCGTGCATCAAACACTATTTCATATAAAGATAAAATTATATTTGGTGGCTCAACGCGCTCTATAATTAAAATAACTAACCCAAGAGATTTTAGCATAAGGTGTACTGAGGTTTACGTTGCTTAAAAGCAGACACATGTATTTAGACTGTACGAAAGCGATGAGAAGGCTTAATCTGCTTAACACCGTGATAATGCCTGCAAAAATAATGGCAGGATTGGGTGCGGCAGGCAACAGGCTCATGATCGATGCTGTTGTGCAACAAGACACAGTACCTATTAAAAGACCCGGATATGGCGGTAAATGGACGCCCGGAAGCCATGGCGACTCATATACTGCATCTGATCGTAAAGCTGGTGAGCTTAGAGCTTCTGGTGCCGTATTTGTTGATCGTAAAAAAACACGCTCTTCTCAGCATTATGGTGAGTTTGCTACTGGTAAATACCAGCCGAAAGTATATGGAGGCGAACCTATCATGCCACTTACTCATCAAGCAGCAGTGGTGTTTAATGCTCCGTATGCGAATATACAACATGAGCAATTTATAGAGAAAACAGAAGCTCTTGCAGGAAGATATTACCTATCGTCTAAGTTGTATGGAAACGCTGTGACATATTATGGTATTATAGCCAAGGCTATAAAGTTATGATAAAAGAAATAGTCAATTATATAGAAGACAATACGAGCTTTGTTGTGGGAACGACATTATTTGCAATAAGCGATGTTGTTACCGTAACAGCTACTTGCATAATCATCGCAGAACCGTCTGCTGGTCTGGCAGATGCTTCTATTGATGGATTACGCCAAGTGCCTCTTCTTGCATATTCGAGAGGCGATACACAATTCACGGCACGAGATAACGCATGGATCGTGTTTGATTTGCTGCATCGTAAAATGCAAATTAGCTTAACTGCAATAGGCAGTGGGCCGGTTTATGTATGCAACTTTAGATGCAATACGCCCAATTACATCGGTCTGGATAGAAAGGGTAGAAGATATGTATATTCAGTTCCAATTAACGTTAATGTGACAAATATGTTATAAAGGAGAATATTATGGCTTTTGGGCCTTTACAAGACTTAGGGCCAGCAATTGCTGTGTGGGGAGCAGACTCTATAGACGAAATCTTTGAGGAAGTAAGATGGACGCTCGTAGGGGATGCCGCAGCAGTAAAAGAGGCTCTTTATGGAAGCACTCCGGTTGACCATGTATTTTTGGGTTATTCTGAGTGCAAGGTTATTATACCAGCAACAAGACTCACTCTTGCTTTGTTTGCTACACTCACTCCCGGAGGAACTAATTCAGGTGGAGCGAGTGGTGCGGTGGAAATAAAAGCCGCAGGAACGGGTGGAATGGTTGGGCTGTCTGAATATGACAATGGATTGCCATTGTTTGTTAAGCCTATTGTTGATGGAATTGCTGTAGCAAATGGAAAATGGCTGAGACTTGAGCGAACCTATCCTTGTCCTAATTTTGACGTGACATTTGCAGCCACAGAAGGTTCGCAGAGGGTGTATGGAATAGAGTTTAAAGCTCATCCAGACGACACAAGCAAACAACTCTACTCTGCTGGCACAGTTGCCACAGGGGCATCTTATTAATTTAAAAGGAGAAAATCGTGAAGACAATTAACATTGATGAATTGTGCGAACCTATCGAGATCACTATTAGAGAGAAAAAATATGTATTGGAAGACATCTCTCGTGAATTAATGACAAAAATCGACAAAGTAGCGAGGAAAGCCAAAGCCGCAGAAGAGGCTATAAAGGAAGCCTCTACCGATAGCGATGTAATTGACGAAGAAATAATGAAAGCGTCAATGAAAAGCAATGAGGAAATGGCAGCTATAATGTCTGAAGTCATGGGTGGAGATAAAGATGAATTCATATCTCTTGGTATGCGTAAACTCAATAGGCTCGTACAGGAAGTCATGGGGTCGATTAACGAGGAGATCGAAGGAAAAAAAGACCCAAAGGTCGAGCAGGTGAAATAGCAATAATAAGTTCGACCTTCCCGGGTTTATTCAACATCCATGAACTCTTAGAAATGGGAATAAGAGAAAAAAACTACTGGCTCAAGCAAGCCGAAGCAATAAGAAGGCGCAGCATTGCAACTCTTGCACATGGGATCGGGATAGGCAACACAGACGGAATAAATCGAGAAAAGGCAATGGAAGACCTTGAGCTATATCAAACAGCAGCAGAAAGCAGAGCATGGCGCACGGATCATATTATGAATATTATGAAGGTGTTTAAGCCAAGAGGTCATAGTGTTTAACATTGGTTCAGTAACCGGATATTTAAAGTTAAATACAGCAGGATGGCGTGGGCCGATGGTCGGCATCAACACATCCATTAACAAGCTTAGCTCCTCATTTATAAAATTAGGGGTTGTAGGCGCTGGCTCTTTGCTTCTTATAGAGCGTGAATTTGGTAAGTTTGATAAAGCCATCCGTCACGCTACTTCGGTTAGTGAAACATCTGCAGAACAATTTGTTCAAATGTCAGAAATGGCATTAGACGCCTCGGTAAAGTGGAACAAAGCCGCCACGCAAACCGCCCAAGCATTTTACTACCTCGGATCAGCGGGTTTAACAGTCACCGAACAGATGCAGGCGTTTAATGACACTATCATGCTGTCTCGTGCAATGGGTTCTGAGCTTTCTTCCACGGTAGAGGGCTTAGTAGATATTACTCGTGCGTTCGGTCTTGAGTTTGCAAACACACGAATAATAGTTGACCAATTAGCAAAAACAGTTATTAGTTCCAATCAGAACTTCCGGGATCTCGATCAAGCCCTTACATATGGTGCTTCAACTGCAAGACTTACAAATAACACATTGGCTGAAACTACTGCTATGCTTGGAGTTATGGCAAACGCTGGTATAAAAGGTTGTTATGACGACCAAACTGAGGTATTGGTGAAACGTGGATGGATAAAGTGGGATGAAGTTGTCGCAAGCGATGAATTCGCTACATGTAATCCTGATACCGGCGGACTTGAATACCAGAAATCAACCAAACTTATTCGTTATCACCATAAAGGCAAAATGTATCATGTAGCCAATCGGGGAATAGACTTATGTGTAACCCCGGATCACCGCATGTGGGTTAAACGGCGCGGACATGACGAGTTTGAGGTGAAATATGCTCACGAGGTGGACGGGAAAGAGGTCAAGTATCAAGCTGGTGGATTGACTTGGGATGGCTGGGACATGCAAAATGTTCAACTATTGGGATTCAAACAGAATAGAAGTAGCTGGGTAAAAAATATAGCACCTATGGAGATAAACGCCGATGTCTGGGCTACATTCCTCGGCTGGTATATCTCGGAGGGCTCCTGTGATTTCAGGAAAGGAAATTATAGAATTAGGATTACTCAGAATAGGGGTAAAGTCAGGGATAGAATGCGGGAAGTACTCGCCAAATTGCCAGTAACGGTGAATGAATGCAAAGACGGGTTTACGCTTGCCAATGAACAAATATGGCGCGCAGTTAAGCCATTGGGAAAAACGCCTGAGAAACACATACCCAAGTATGCCCTTGACTGGTCGCCGCGATTGTTGTCTCTGCTCCTCACTGCCCTTATGGAAGGTGACGGGGATTGCAATGAATGTTATTATACCTCATCAAAACAGTTGGCAGATCAGGCAATGGAAGTAGCCTTGAAACTCGGTGTGTCTGCAACAGCAGTAATAAAATCAAAAGCAGGAAGCCTCTCAAATTATGACAAAGAGGGACGTGAGATACGAGCACGGTATGACCAGTGGAAAGTAAGCATCAAGCGTGAACAGCTTGAACCAGCCTATTATCCAACGGAGTACAAAGGAGTGCATGGTGACCGGCTGGATGGCTCCAAGTTCCCTGCCTGTAACGAATGGATAGACTATGATGGTGAGGTATTCTGTGCTGAAGTGCCAAACCATCTGCTCATCGTGAGGCGTAATGGGAAGCCTGTTGTGTCTGGAAACAGTATGAGTGGAACAGTCCTTCGCAGAGCAATGACCAATCTTATGTCGCCTACAGGTGACATGGCAGGACTCATATATAAGCTGGGTTTACATATCTATGATGCTTCAGGTAAGATGAAACCCTTCATCAATATTATGGGAGAGATAAGCGATAAGCTTAAAGGAACTTCCGAAGAATACAAGAACATGGTATTTGAAGTATTATTTGGACGTAGAGCCATTGCCGGACAGATTGTATTGTTCAACGAAGGTTCCGTAGGTCTCAGAAAATATGCAACGGAAATAAAAAATGCAGGTGGAACGGCTGAAAGGGTTGCTGGCAAACAAATGAAAGCCTTTACTGAGCAAATGGGTCAGCTATGGAAGGAGGTAAGCCGCCTTGCAATAACTATGGGCGGTACGCTTGCTCCTGCAATTATGAGAGTAGGTGAATCATTAAAGGCAAGGATTAGTCAATACAGGGCATATGTCACTGCTAATAGCAATGCCGTAGCTACCACATTAAAGTGGACAGCCGCGATTGCTACCCTCCTTCTTGTCGGTGGGCCGCTGTTGCTTGTTATTACAAGTCTTGCTACAAAATTGGTGGTACTGGCTGGCGTAATAACTAATCCATTCATCGCATTAATAGCGGCACTATATGTGTTCCGATCAATATGGAAGCAAACAAACAAAGAAATAAGAGACGAATTAGCCAAATCAGTCAGAGAAACAGCTTTAGAAGCGGTTGGCACGGCAGGTATTGTGTTGAGTTCAGCGTTTGCAGGGGGAGCGACAGGAAGCGCCCTAGCGGGGGTACCGGGCGGGTTAATTTTAGGAGCAGTAGGATTCGGATATGGATGGTATCAAGCTGGCAAGGCGTTAGATGAATATGATGCTAAGCTTGGCATGTTTGCCTCAAAGAATAAAAAAACATATGGAGTGTCGGGTTCGTTTGGTAAGCCTGCGGCAGAGGGAGCATTTGCGTTTCGTAAATTATGGGAAACCACGACAGAATCAGTAGCAAAACAGATTAAGGTAGATTTTGCAGGGGCATTGGATTTAGTTGATATCAAAGTAGAAAATACGGATAGCTTATTAGGGCGGCTTTTATTGGGAATGAAAGGCTATGGAGCTAATTTGAACAAAATGTTTAAAGCTTTTATGACAGAGCCAGACGCAAGATTTTCTCTGATAACAAAAAGAATAGAAGAGCTTAATGGAGAAATGGGGAAATATATAAATAACATGAAAGACGTTTCTGGCGCCACAGAAAACTCTTCAAAAAAAATGGGGAAACTTGCATTAGAATGGAGCAACGCTTTACGAACAGTGTTTGCACCTCCAGCCGGAACTGGTGTTACATGGAAGGATACGTTTGTAAGTACGCTAAAATCTATTGAATCTGCTTGGTCTGATTCTATTTATAATATCATGGATACGGGTGGAACGTTTAAAAGCTTCTTTAAAGACTTATTTGATGGTATATTAAATAGTTTCAAGCGGTTTATAGCAGATGTAGCTGCTGCTGATTTATTATATGCAATGTTTGGGGAAGGCAAACCTCGTCTTCCGGGAACGCCTTCTATATTAGATTTATTATCTCCAAGCCCTGCTCCATCTGGAAGCTATACTGGAGGATTAGGAATGCCAGCGATGGACATGAGCCGGGGAAAGATAGCTGTATCAATCAATGTAGATAACAAGGGCGCCCCGGTATCTATGAGGGAAACAGGCAGAACATTTAATGGCAGGGAACTTATTATAAGCACTGTGATGGACGAATACAACACCAATCCTAATTTCAGAAACGCAATTAAGGAATGATATGGCTACTTTTCCAACTATATATAGACGCGGCACAGAAATACACAATCCGGTGGTCGGCAAGTTTAAATATAAAAGAGCTCATGACCCTGCAATAAGGAGTCTATCTTCTGGAGGCTACGTTACTTCAAGGGCAAAGTTTACGCGGAAATCAAGAGTATGGCCACTGGAGTATACATGGGTAAAGAAAACCAATAAAAACATAATAGAAGCATTTGAAGACACGGTAAATGTTGGCTCGGATAGCTTTACTTGGCTTAATCCCGAAAACGCCACTAATTATACGGTAAGATTTCTTGATTTTGTTGATTATGATGGAGTAGAAGATACTAACTGGCTATTTTGGAATATACGATTCATCTTGGAACAGGTATAATGGATGCCTTAAATGCTGCATATATAACAGAGAAAAGCAAAATAGCTTCTGCTGGTGCATGGCTATGGTTAATTGAGATATCAACTCCGGGATTATCAACCCTCAGATACACAAACAATAACTCCAATGTAGAGTGGCCCGATATAGCAGGGAATGTATATTCAAGAATGCCTCTGTTTATAGAGGATGTCAAGATTTCAACCGATGGATCGTTCCCAGAATATAAGTTACAAATTGGAGATGTTGCTTTAAATAGCACGTTACGTAGCCGTATTAAATCTTATTCAGGATTATCCGGTAGCGTCATAAGGTTGCTCTTGGTGCATTCCGATCACCTTGACATAACAACTGCTGCCATAGACGAATCAGCAGAGATACTTGGCTGCGAAGTAACAGAGAATAATATAATCTTCACTATTGGCATACCAAGCTTCTTAAGCAGAAGATTCCCACGAAATAGATATGTACCCACGTTTTGCAGGCACAAATTTAAAGGTGCTATGTGTAAGTATGTCCAACCAAGCAATTCACTGACAAGCACACAGATATCATTCATAAGCGGTTCTGCTGGCATAGAAAACCAAAGGTATAATACAATACAGGTTGTCGGTGGAGGTCTTATTACGAGCATATTTGGCGCGGCATCGCTTGATGAAGATACGGGCTTCACGGTATCTGGTTCTACAAGTAATGATGGATTTTTCTTGGCAAATAAATTTCATGCAGTTGATGATACATATGTAAGGGTTTATCAGGAAGTTGACGGCGCCCAGCCGTTCACTAACGAATCGGCTGGGCAATCAATAACTATTCAATTAGGCTATAGCGGTTGCGATCACACACCAGAGGCGTGTAGCTTAAGAAACAATAATTCAAATTACGGTGGCAGCCCGGGAGTAGCTGGAGGGAAATATGGCTAAGTATCATCCAGATATCACTGATTTAATCGGAGTAAAGTTTGTAAATGGAGGAAGAGACAAAGAGAGGGGATTGGATTGCTGGGGATTGGCAAGAGAGGTCTTTAAAAGATACAACATATATATAAGAGATTACAAAGTAGACGCCTTCTCGTTTGAAGATATTAACGATCTTGCAAGAAAGACAGAGAGCTTTGCGTTATGGTCTGAGTTAGAAGAACCAACCGAAGAAGACGCTCCTTTGATTGTATTAATGAGAATGCATCCCAATCTTATAACTCACGTTGGGGTCTATATTGGACGCAACAAAATGATTCATACCATGGAGCCAGTGGGAGCAATAACAACTCCTATCACTTCTATAAAAAGCAGGATAGTGGGATATTATAAGCATGTTTAAAATTACCAACATATTAAATCCATTAACAGGTGGATCTACAACCACAGAGCATAAAAGAGTGAGTGGACATGCTCTGTCTGATTATATGGGTTATAGTGGTGAGTGTATAGTATCTATTGATGGCGGGGTAATAAAGCTTCCCTTAAGCGAAATATATCCTACGGACAAAGAAGAATATATTATAATGCCTATCCCTGAAGGTGGCGACAAACAAACACTATCTGTATTGGGAACAGCAGTTATGGGAGGCTTGGCTATTGCATCTGGATTACCAGCAGCACCGCTATTGCTTCAGAAATATGGGCGCGTAACTGCATTAGTAGGAGGCGTAGCAATATCTTTATTAACACGGGACAAAAGCAAAGGAATAGATTCTTCTCGATCATATCAATGGGAATATGCTGGCAGCCCGTTGGCGTCTCATGGCACAGCAATGCCTATCATTTATGGCAAAGCACGAGTAAGACCTACGCTTAAAAATAGATATGTAACGGTAGACGGAGACAAGCAAACACTGTATGCGCTTTATTCAATAGCAGCACATAAAGTTGACGAAATAAGTGAATCAGCCGCCCCTATATTTGATTATACAACCTTATATGGCAACGAAGGTCAAGTTGTACGACCACCTGTTAATGTCGAGTCGGGTAAAACATACAGACAAAAGAAGGCGGCTTCTGGTGCGGATTATCTGTCTGATGATTGGGAAGTATGGAGAGGAACGGCTTCGTTCAATAATGATATTATTGTTAATGGTCGCTCAATAACCGAATACAATCGAGATGTTGAATGGGAAACACGTCCCGGATTACCAGATCAAGCGGTAATAATTGGCTTCGATGTTACATATAGCAGCATTTCTTTAAGTCAAGGGCTTTATCCTGATTATCCTCAAATCAATAAAGATACCGCCGGTTTTGATGTAGATTCTAATAATAAACTCAAATGGGTTGACCATGATTTGCTTTATCGTGGCACTAATTACAGCATAAAAGAGGGACATTACCAGCTTAGCCCAGCAATGATAGGCAAAACACGCAGAGTATATATTATATGGGATTCAAGAGACGATAGAGAATATCAAAAAACATTCTCAGATGATGATCCAATTCTAACGGATACTCAATATGTAGTGTTATCGTTTAAAGTTACCACCACTCAACCATTTGGTGATAGAGACTGGCCTAACACGTCTCTTCTTCCAACTGGTGACGATTGGTATTATCCTGCAGTATCTATAGTGGCTAAACATAACGTACAAATAATATTTGAATTCCCCAATGGACTGTATGGAATCTCAAGGGGTGAGGATATAGTTAGCGACCATTGTAGATTGTTTGCTCAATATAGAATAGTTGACACGGAAAAGTGGTTAAATTTTAGTTCTGGGTTTGCATCTCCAGATCATGATGTAGATTACAGCGATAGTGATATTAAAGCCATCGTTGTAACGAGAAAAAAAGCAGAGACATTCAATATATCGTTGATGGCTACAGACAGAAACAGCCCTCTTGACGAAGGCGAAGAATACGAAATAAGAGTGGCTGCAAGCTGTGCATCTATCGTTAATATCGTTCATGTAGCAACTATGGTGTATGGACAGGAAAATGACGATGGTTCATATCCGGGCTTTACTTATCCCGGAGAACCGTTACTCGGTATAAAAGCATTGGCTTCTGGACAAATAAGCGGTGATCTGGACGTACAGATAGATGTAGAGCGAAGCTATGTATGGGTAAGAGACGGAACAAATCTATTCGCTGCACATCCCGGCTGGAATA
>Ga0307928_10003197_pt1 | contig 12507 bp, 13 predicted proteins | sample AceLakmetagen232_FD_201815 | JGI IMG/M metagenome (GOLD analysis project Ga0307928, IMG submission 201815) | Saline water microbial communities from Ace Lake, Antarctica - #232 | ecosystem: Environmental > Aquatic > Non-marine Saline and Alkaline > Saline | place: Antarctica: Ace Lake... | reverse complement strand
CGATCCTTGAGACTCGTCCACTTTCTCCGGGGACAGGTTGGGGTCGAGCGCGTAATATTGTTCTCCCTGCGGAGATCCCGGAGAGGGGAACGGCTCCTGTTCCTCCGGACCCTCGCCGGCAGCTACAGGCATGGTCAACCGTTCAACGTTGTCACGCGCTGCTTGGGATGCGCGTGCGGCCACCCCTTGTCGGTCTGTTAGCGCATCGATACGACCCCCTGCCTTGCGCCTAGCCTCCACACTCGCACCCGCCCGGTAGATGACGTCGTAGTTATCCTCTGCCTTCTTTTTTGCAGCGTCCGCCTCCCTCTCTGCCTCCAAACATTTAGCCAGGTCAGCTTTAGCCAGTGTTATAACACCGGCTTCGGGTTCCGGGGCGTGTAAAGGAGGGGGAGGGGCACGACCACCGGACTCCTGCCCAGCCGCGACGTCCACACCTCCCCGCATCTGCTCGAGACGCCTTTCGCCCGCTTCAAGACTTTCGGTTGCCCGGTCAACGCGGCCACGCGCTGTTTCGGATTCTCCATGTGCCACCACAAGCAGATCTCCAGCCCTCTTGCGGCGCGGTCCTGTATTGCCAGTCCCCCCCGTACCGGCTCGGCGGGCCTCTTCATGAGCTTCGTCTGCCCTCCTCTCTGCCTCCACGCGTTTAGCCAGGTCAGCTTCAGCCCGCGCTAGAAAGTCTCTGCGCTCTTGCACGGTTTTCTCGAATCTCAGCAGACGCTTCCGCGCATCCTCCCGCTTCTTCTCTTCTGCCTCGCGAGCTTGCTCACGCCTCTCCGCCGCTGGGAGGGCCAGATGCTCGAGACGTTCGACCTCGGCTTCGGCGTCCCCTAAGATCCCGTCCAGTCGTCTATCCTCGGCCAGATGGTCCGCTTGCTCTTTGCTAACCACGCCAGGCTGTCCACGCGGCTCCCTTGGTAAAGACTTCACCGCGGCATAGGCCCTGTCGACCGCTTCTTTGGCAGCTGCAAGTTGCTCATTGTAGTCGACCGGGAGAGGGTCTTCCACGGGATCGCCACCGGGAACACGCATCACAGATTCGCGACCGGGATCGAGATCGCCACCGTGAACACGCATCACAGATTCGCGACCGAGATCGCCACCGTGAACACGCATCACAGATTCGCGACCGAGATCGCCACCGTGAACACGCATCACAGATTCGCGACCGAGATCGCCACCGGCACCGGCACCGGGAACGGCAGACTCCATCCACGAATCGGGATTGGAGTCGGAAGAGCTATCGACATCGAACACACTGCCAGCTCCGCCAGCGGAAGGGGAATCATCGCCCCGGGAAGAGGAACTGGAACCGGAAGTGGGATCGGAACTTTCAGAGTCGGTAACATGGAATTCGCGAAGGGATGCGTCGCGGCGAGGAGCAGCATTCCTCCGGACCTGACCAGCTAGATAAAGACGCCTTTGCTCGTCCGCGAGCTGATTCGCCTCACGTGTCAACCGATCGAGTTCAGCTGGGTCGATGTTGGCGGGGCCAAGAGCCGTGTACATCCGCAAAATTTCATGCGCTCTCGCTGCCTTTGCCTTTACCGTTTCATACTCTTGCTCCGCCGTTGGCTGAGGCACCCCGGCACCACGGACACCACGAGGAGAGGGAGGAGCACCGCGACCACGACCACGGACACGAGGAGCACCGTCATCACGACGAGGAGGAGAAGGCAGCGCACCGTGAGCATCGGCGACGGCCCGGAGGAGAAGGGTGTAGCGACCCATGCGCCCCCGGGGCATTGTCCCATCAACGTTGTATTTCCTGAAATAAGCTTCTTTCGCGGCCCTTGCACGCATGAACGCGTCTTGTAGTGCAGCATCGCTCTGGGGTGCTCCGCGCGCTCCCCGGGACGACGGTCTCCGGGACAGCGCTTGGCCGGTTATTAGCTCGCGGATGCGGTGTAGTTTTCGCCGCTGCGGCACGGACAGCTGACGTCCCATCGGAAAATCGTCGCGCATGCCCAGCATATACTCAGCGGTGCTAACCGTCTCGTCTGGTGTCATGTCGGCGGCGTCCTGCGCTGTCAAGCCATCGGGCGCACCCTCGGCCACAAGCCAGGAAAGATCGCGCGAGATATCGTAGAGCGTTTCACCCGGGACACGCCTTTCAAGATTGTCCAACACCGCAGCCGCGTCGCCCTGGAGAACTGCACGCTCATCGTCAGCGACGCCCCGAAGTTCATGCTCCTCGACGTTCTTACGCATCCTCTCTATAGATTTCTCGTGAAACTCTGCGGCAATGCCCGGGGTCTGCCGGCTTGGATACACCTGACCCAGACGCGCCTGGTTCGCTAATCTCCAGCGACGCTGAATGGCAAGCTGCCGGTCAGAACGACCCTTCGCCATCTTTCCCCGACTCTCTTGGATCTGTGCGCGTGTCGCATCCTCCCGTGTACGCCTGAGCAGTGCCTGATCGCCCGCGCGAACGCGGGACGCCTCAAGCTGATCGGACATAGACACCACGGGGTCCACCGCGGGCGCTCCCCGGGGAACGGGGGGAACAGCAGCAGACGCAGCCATCCGCGCTCGCAAATCCTGCTCCCTCAAACGACCGAGTGCCTCGTTGGCGACCCGGCGGATCTCCTCTGGTGTTTGCCGACGCGCTGCTTCTCTGGCTTGCTTTTCTTGCGCCATGCGCTGCATGCTAGCACGGGAGGCGGCAAGTTTCTCTTGTATCGTGGGCCCCCTGGCGGGTCCTGCTCCTGGCGCTGCCTGGCCTGCCGGGGGTGGCGGTGCCTGGGCTCCTGGCGGTGGCGGTGGCTGGGCTACTGGCGCTGCCTGGCCTGCCGGGGGTGGCGGTGCCTGGGCTACTGGCGGTAGCGGCGCTGCTTGGACTACCCCGGGTGGCCCGGGGGGAGGGGGACCAAAGAGAGCACCAATACCGGCCAGCGGGTTGATCGTGTAGGCGGAGCCAGCCACCCAGCGGAAGTATTCGTCGATGTCCTCGAGGGTCGTGAGGAAGATGCCCTTCTGATCGTCCGGGCGCAGAAACTTGTCGGTCGAGGACATGTTTTTGATTTCGCGCGCGAACATATCCGCGATCATCTCCGGCACCCCCTCGATCATCGCAAACTGCGTCGGATCGTGCACACCGGGGTGGCCCGCCAGACCGGGAAAACCGTCCATGAGCCCGTCGAGTATCCGGCGCTGGATGACGCCCTTGTACGCCGACTTGTCACGCAGCTCGGCCGTCGCGTCGTACATGCTATACACCAGCGCCGTTATGAGATGGTTACCCGGCGCCCATCCCGCGTGTAGAAAAAGGTCATAGAGAAAAATGAAGATGTTGCGCAGATCGCTGGACTGGCCCGGGAGCCTTTCGGCTGTCGGTGGCGGTGCTTCCAACTCGGCAGGCAAGTTCAGTTGGTCCTGCCAGTGGAGCGCCTCGTCAAAACTATAATTGTCGGCCATGTATAATCTCTTTGCTGTATGCCTTATTTTTACTGACACCGGAAGATAGAAAAGCCACCTACAACACACTCTTAACATAGCCACGGACGCCGTCGGTCACCGTGCTCGTCTGGCCCTCGACCATCGTGGCGAACTTGCGGAGCCTGATCCCGAAACGGCGCTGCCCGAGAAGGAACCCCAGCTGGTACAGAGAGAACACGCCAGGGCGCGAGAGATTGAACATACGCATCATACGTCCAGAGTTTGCGAGGACAAAGGTGTTGGCACCGGCCTGGAGTCCGAGTCCGATAGTGTTCGAGGCGTCGCCGTCGGAGGCCGCAGGCATCGAGAATACCGAATCTGTAACAGCGCCCAGACCAACGCCAAGAAATAGGCCAGCCGCGCCATAGAAGGTGTCAGCAAGGACAGTGGAAACAATACCGCTCATGTTTGTGTCAAGTGTTTTTACTGTGCCCGTTCTTATAGTATGGCGTAGTTTCCGGCCTAGTACCGCCGCGAGAGCGCGTAGATGTCCTTGGGGATCGGCATGTCCTCGAAGCCCTCGCGCTCCCGCACGTAGCGCCAGAGCGAGTCGCACTCTTCCCGGGGGCCCTTTGTTTTGGCAGGCCGCCAGTACGGCGCCACCTTCGAATACGCGGAATACCCGAGGCGCTGGATGATCAGACGCGCGATCACATCGGTCAGAAACGGTATGCTCTTCCGCGACGACCCCGTCGAAACCACCCAGTTCTTGAAGTGCCGGAAAACCATGTCGTAGTCGCGCTCCGCCCCGTACCGCAGATAGTCCTCCACGCCCGGGTCGATGTCCAGGCACTGCTTTGTGATCACGAAACGCACGCGCATCCAGCGCATGCTCACCTTGTCCGCTTTGTCCAGGCGCAGCTGCTTCTGCGCCCGCTTCACAGCCCCTTGAGCGGCCCAGGGATTTTCAAGCGCCGCCCGCTCATCCGCCTCGCGATCGAAGTACTCACGCAGCGCAGATACCGTCTTCTCAGAAATGACCGGGTGCTCCTGCATAAAAGCAGCAACCTTCTGCGCAAGGTAATGAGTAGCCTCGTAATCCAGGTTGACATAAAAAGTACGGCCCCAGTCGCGAAAACCACACTCCTCGGAGATAAAATCTTCCTCCATCCCCCCGCAGTTGTCGCAAACGAGGAAGCCGGGCAGGCCAGGGCCAGCAGACAATTCACCACAATACTTGCAGCGCGCCCGAGGAGCGAGGTCAGGTACCGCGGGAACATCGGGGACATCGGCGCCAATCATTCAGAATGCTCAGTATTTTCCTTTGCAGACCCTTCTGGCTGAAGAATCGCAGGGGGGACCGCGCGCCGTTCCTCTGCCAGTTTCGCGATCTCTGCTTGCACGGATTCCGCTTCGGGGACAGACCCGTTCGCCTCCATGATGTCGTGGTAGATCCGCATGAAGAGATCCGGGAACTGCCCGGAAATGTACTTCGCGTGCCACTCGGCTTTCTTCATCCGGTTGTACATGCGCACCCGCGCGACCGTGTTGTACACAGTGGCCGCTTTCCGTAAGGCATCGAGGCGCATCTTCTTCTGCGGGTACGACGGGAGCACAGTGATCGGTTCAAGGACGGGGTTGCCGCTCGCATCGACCTTCACAAAGTTCCAGGTCGCCAGGGCGCGGATATCGCGGAGGTACCCCGGAAGGACCATCGCAGGTTTCGTCGGCGTCATTTCACGTATATGTCAAGAAAGTGCAAATCGCGATCAAATCAACATAAAAGCATAAAGTACTATCTTACATACATGGAAGAAAAGACAGAGGACAAGGCGCCCTGGATCGGGAGCTGCTTCGCGCGATTTGACGCCGGCGACCACGACATGGAAAAACTCCTCGACGCCGCGGAGATCGAGCCCCTCCTCAACGAACTCCTCGACCGCCGCGACCAGATCAAAGAGAGAGACAAGGAGGCACCGCTCGGCAAGCAGCTCGAAAAGGAGCTCGGGTACTGCCGCTCGGCCGCCCGCTGCAGCACGTCGCCGCTCTTCCAGTACCTCCTGCACAAGGACGACGGACCACTCGCACCGGAAGTCGTGGATCACGCCATCTTCCTCCTCTTCACGTGGCAGTTCGAGAAGTCTAAATGCACCGGAAAGGACATGCCAGGACCCTATCTCGCCGAGGAGGACCTGCGCGCGCTATACAAGCACATGGTGCTCCCCGAAACCAGCGACGACACCGCCGGCATGGTGAAGGAAATAAGGACAACGATCAGGGAGTCGCTCTACGCCTGGAAGAAAATGAAGAAAAGAATGCCCCTCGCCACAGAGAAGGCACTCGAGAGCAGCACAAAGTAGCGTTTATTTTTCGTCTGGGTACTCGGGGATCTATCCGGGCACTAATACAGGGCATCATACTCCGAGTACTCCCCCTCCTCGATGTCGCAGGCGTCGTAGCAGTCGTGGCAGAGCTCGCTGCAGAAGTAGCGCTGCTCCATCACGCCGGGCTCCAGGGGCACCAGGACATGCCGGTCGGTATACTTCTCCGGGTGCTGTTCTATAAGCTCTATGTCCCGGACGGGCGCGCCGCAGTGCACGCAGCAATGGATGGGGGTATCTCTCTGCATGCCTGGAAACAAAAAAAAAATACAAAAAAAAAACACACAAACTCTTTGCTTGGGATTTTACTTGGGTTGCTTGGAAATAAAACAAAAAAACACGTCGCCTTAAACACCACCCCCTAATTACCCCAATCTATTTTGGGCCACCCCTCCTGCCGCGTCGCGCGGGAACAAGAGGGACACCGGGAAAAACGGCCGGGAGCGGGACCATCCCGAGTTCTCCCCCGAGGCCAGGGATACCACCGGCACCAGGGGCCGCGGCACGGGGAATGGTGTAGCGCATATAGCTGGGAACCGGGGGGGCGCCTCCTTCTCCACGGCGCCAAATCACACGCACCACACCGCCCAGGGGCACGGGGACACCGGGGGGGAGAAGAGCCCCGTCTTGCAGCAGCACCGTCCCGGTCCGCACATCACCGACGTTACGGGCAAGGTCGTCGACAACCGCGCGCGAGAGGGAGTGCCGCAGGAGGCCCGCACGCTCCGCAAAGTTTGCCCGCGTCCCCTGTCGACCGGCAGCTGCGCGGGTCACGACCCGCGGAGCATCACCCTGCGCAGCACGCGCGGCATTCTCACGCTGGGCATCGATCGCCCGACGACGGTCGACGCGCCTCTGCTGCTCCGCCCGGTACTCCCGCCGCGCAACACGCGCCTCCATCCGCTCACGACGCCGCTTCGCCGCAGGGGTTTCGACAGCCAGGACACCCCCTTCGTACTCGCCCGCCTCCTCCCCCGCGTCGGCAATATCACCGCCTCCGGCGAAAACCACAGAGTCGTCCGCAGGGAAAACAACCGGGATGGGGGGGTGCTGCTGCACGACGTACCGCTCCACGTTGTACACGTCCACGTCCTCGCCCTCGCCAGGGCAGCGCCCCTTGTACCGCCCCGTGTCTTTGTCGACGTAGTCCTCGATGTGCTTGTCCGTGTAGAGCAGCGTCGCGTGCACGTAGCACAGGGGCGAGCCGTCGCGGCGCGCGTACCGGTTCAGGTTCCGCAGCGTGGGCGTAAGAGCTATCGTCGTGCGGTGCGGTATCTTGATGATCGCGTGGCAATGCAGACGCTGGCCCTGCTGCATGTCGCCTTCGAGAGACGCGCGCCACTGCACTTGGCCGGGATCGACAAACTCCGGCTCGACTGCGTGCACCCAGCGAGCCCACTGAGACATCACGCGCTGCACATGGTCCGCCGCGTCGCGGATCTGCTGGTCCGCCAGGGCGCCGGCGTAAAGGAACTGGTTCGTGTTGAAGGTGATATGCAGCGCTGTCATCTTCTCGTCGTGGTTGGGGTTGCGGCTGTTCGCCGTGGAGAAAAGCCTCGGGTGGTCGCCGACGTTGCCGTCGCCGCTGTACTGCCATCCTCGCGCATCCATGGTACTTTATTCATATCTATCTTTTCAGGGATCTACCCGGAATCTACCCGGGGAGGAAAAACGAACCAGCAATCATACCAATACCGCCCAGGGTAACATACAGACCCCAGCTCATCATGCTGTAGCTCAGCGGAGTCTTATATGTCGCGCCCGCTTTCTCTTTCTCCACCGCTGCGCGCTTCTTTTCAACGTCCTCGCGGTGCTCGGACGCAACCATGCCCGGGGCATACGGAACCTCCTCCGCCCCCTCGATCACCTCTTTCAGGGCTGCCTCCCGCGCCACCCGCTTCTCCGTCTCAGCGGCGTCGAGATCCGCAAGCTCCTTCTCAACGGCGAGCTCCTGCTCCTTCAGCTCGGCCTCGTACTTCGCGCGCAGAGCATCGTTCTTCTGGGACACGTCGCGCTGCATGTCCGCGGGGACGGCAGACCGGGACGACCGGCGCCGGCGCTTCTTGGGGGGCAGGGCTACCTCGGCGTCGGGGAGGGGACCGAAGGCGGCGGCAAAGGCGGGGTCGAGCGCCTCTTGCTTGATCGCAGGGATCCCAGGAGCGCCGTCGTACTCCGTGCCATCGTCGACACGCACAACGGGGTCAACCCCGTAACCACTCTCGAGCGCAGCGGACATCGTGATGTGCGGGTGCTCCTCGGCAAACTGGCTGCGCAGGCGCTTCTTCGTGGATTCGACACCGCCAGTGACATCAAAACCAGAAAGCGCGTCGTTCACAAGGGTCATGGACATGTCTGGTATCGGGATCGGGGATTAGTAGCGGAAAGGGATTATACTGGAGTCGATGGTCAAACTGTCGCTGTATCCGGGCATCTTAAAGTCTTCTGTTAATTCACAGGGGTAGTACGTGTCGAGGAACAGGTACAGGCCCAGGCCGACGGCGGCAGAGCCCTTCCAGGTGTAGCCCTGCATGTTGCCAGCCACGAGACCGACAAGGGCCGAAAGCATAATACGTCTGCGTTCTTTGGGATGCATTGCTGTCTTTACTTAGTACCGTAATCTGACACGGCCCTTTCACGTTCAAATCAAACGCGCGATCAACTTGCCGGCAAGGGGGCCGCCAAGGACTGTCATCATAATACGCCTGAACTCTTTGCGGTAGTACATATCGGACGCGTCTGTGTTTTGTGACCGGTTTCTTCTTTACCCAGTGACAGTAATATGGCCCAGGTCGTGGCCCCCCTCGTTTTTTTATTTTTTAGGGGAATCTGGGTATCCTCTAGAACGACCATCTGCTTTTACCACAGTAGACCACCATGGTAGGTTAACTGCCTTATATGGTTATTTATTTATTTATTTCAATTAAGTTTACAAGAGAAAAAGACCACAATACTAGCCCCCTGTGGTAGGTGTCAACCACAGCAGCTACCACGGTGATCTACTGTGGTAAAAGCAGATGGTCGTTCTAGAGGATACCCAGATTCCGCCAAAAAATAAAAAAAAGAGGAACTTGAGTTGAGGGCGTCCCTGAGGGCGTCCCTGGGGGCAACTTGCCGGAAACGGCGCCGTGATATCACAAAAAGGGCGGGCTTTCGGGTACTTAAGGGCGCGGGGAAGGAGGAAGAAACAGCAACACGGCATAAAGATAAAGATAATATTTTTGCTTGCGATGGAAGACCCGAAGGAAGACCCGAAGGAAGACAAGAAGGAAGACAAGAAGGAAGACCGAGGGGAATACGAGATGCAATACCCCTTCCCGGGAAGCCGGCGCCTCCTGCCATACACCCCGCTCCTCGCCCCCCAGGCACTCGAGGATCTGTACATCAAGGAAGGAACTGCAAAAGAGCCAGCACGCCTCGCGCCCGGGGGGGAACGCACCTTCAACATCTGGGATCCCGAGCCCTCTGTGCCCTGCAAGAACATCGACCTCCCCGAGGATACCACCGACTGCACCAGTTTCACACTACACGTGGTAATACCCCGGCACCAGGGGACACAGCGCACCCGGGTCAGACTGCTCCTGCGCCTGGAATCGTTCCTCGCGGACCAGCGCCTCGGCATGGAGGCCGAGAGGGAGTTCTTCTTCGATGGGCCCTGGTACATACTCACCGTCCGCTGCAAGTTTTGGCTGTCGCCGTCACACAGCACCGAGGTACGCTTCTCGCGGCTCATGCTCCTGCAGATGGCAGAGGGCTGGAAGCAGATCGTCGACGACGCCGGGTTGGACGGCGCCCTCTCTTTCATCCGGGCCAGGGGGGACTGGAAGAACATCTACACCATCGTGCCGCCGAGGGAGGAGGAGATCCTTACCGAGCTGCATTTTTTGCGTGTGAGGATGAGGGGCGCGCCGCAATCCACCCCGACCTATCACCCGGATTCTCCCCCGGATTCTCCCCCGGATTCTCCCCCGAGTACTCCCCCGGAGGATACGGTCTGGGCATAATGGCGTTCTGCCCCTGGTAAAATAGGAGATGTCAATAAAGACCACAGGAAACCACGGGGAAACCATGCAGCGCAAAGACATGACAGTCGTCTGCCTCAAGGCAGCCAACGCGGCCGATTTCACCGCCAAGCTTCCAGAGAGGCTCAAGCACGTGCAGTCCTGCGAACTCAACTGGATCTCCTTCATGAACGCCGACCAGGCAGACACGGGCGCGGTCGTCTTCGACATCCACGAGCTGCGACCGGCACACCTCGGCATCGCGGGCCAGGATTCAACGGGCGCAGACATCCGCGGCTTCGGGCACAGCATGATCATCGTGCCAACGGCGGGAGCGGCTGCCTCGGTCCTGCATAAGTACACACCGCCGATGGATCTCGGGGTCAACACATCGGAGATCGGGAACACGCTGCACGTCCGGGCCTACGCGATCGACGGCGGCGCTGCTTCGATGACCTGGGTGCTGTTGAATTTCACCTTTCATTGTCTCTAGGGACGGTACAGGGTTGAGGGTAGATTAAGGCACACAGTAAAGAGCAAAGAGTAAAGACCACGAGTTAAAAATCATGTTTCTTTCTAAGCCGCGCGAGATTACCCCCGACTTCGGCAAGTCCTCCTTCGGCCGCGTCCCCTCCGCCATGCGCTGGCGCGACGGCAAGTCTGAGTACCCCGCGCTCGACCGGGTGGACACGAGGGGCATGATGAAGAAGTCCCTCGAGGACACTTTCGACTTCCTGCCGACCTACGCGCAGGACAAGAAGGACGTCAAGCGCCGCATGGTCGAGGACGCCGCGAGGGGAGAGAACCTGGAGAGAGACAGCAAGGCGCACCTCGGGTTTCTGCAGCGCGAGGTCAAGAAGGGCAAGGACAAGTACCCCGGCGCCAGCTTCGAGGACCGGCTAAGGATGGCCGACGGGAAATGGCGGCTCAGGCAGAAGGGCGACGCGCAGAAGCACGCGCGAAAGGGCAAAGAGGCACAGCCCGAGGAGGCAGCCGTTCACGGTGCTGTCGGCGGTGGTCTCAAAGACCGTGAAGACGAGTTCGAAGACGCAGCCGAAGACGAGGACGAGCCAGTGCAGAAGGTGCGGAAGGTCCATGAGAAACGCGGCCGGGAGGTCGCCGAAAAACCCCGCGAGGCAGAGCGACAGGAGGACGCCCACGAAGAGACTGCGCGCGTTCACGGGATCCTCCATAAACCACCCCGAGAGGAACCAGGCGATCGCGACGAGGAGGAATACCTCGGTAGGCACGGGAAAGGGGGAAGTGTACATCGTCCGGGAAAAACAGTGGAAAGGGCTTTGGTGCGAAGAGATCACCGCGGCAGGTTTGTCCCGATTTAATTCCGATCTAAGGCCCCTATATACCGCAAGGCCAGTCCGTAAAAGGCTTCCATGCAACGCGACGCGACGCGACTGCCAGGGGCCGGGGGTTTAGGGCCTAGGGCGATAGAGGCTAGGGGTTTCCCCAAATAAAGTGCGATGGAATCCCCAAAAGAATTCAAGTTTGAGAGTCGGAAGTGGAAACGCGTTGATATACTGCAGATGAAGAAGGGGCTGGTCGGACTGACAAAACACCTGCGCTACTGGGAACAGGAGACGTGGAAAGCTTTGATACCGCTGTACCGGAACGCTGTCGAGGAAGGCGCGGTGAACTCGGGGACGGAATTGGCGATCTGTAACGATATCTCGGATGTTATGCTTGCTATGCCCGCCTTGGAGCGAGCGTTACTGTCCCTGCGCAGCGTGCGCGAGCAGATGGAGGACGAGGCGAGAGAGAGGAAGGAGGGGGGAGAGGGAGAGGGAGGCAAATCCTGAATAAAGCAAAGACATCAGATACATCACAGTAATCACAGTAATCACAGCAGACACAGCCAGAACCATGGGTATCCACGTTTCACTTCCCGCTGCGCCCTCCATCAAACACCTCGAGCATGCCGTCTCAGCGACCGTGAAGTCGGGCATTGAGGGCGCGATCAAGGACGTCTCGAAGAGTATCTCCGACATCGCGGCAGACATGCCGGTCGATCTCTTCCTCAAGCTGCCGCTCATAAAGGACATCACGGCCTGGACAGAGGGCAACGTCGTCGATACGCTCGCCGCAAGCATCGTCAAGTACCAGAAGAGGTTCCCATATTTACGCGGCGCCGACCTCGCGAGAATCACAGAGTGCTGGGAGAAGGACTTCACCATGGGGAAGGGTTATAGTGCCGCCTATTTCAAAAACTACGTGAACCAACTCGCGACGCACGTCGACGGGAGGGCGGTCAACCTTGCCGTCTTGATGGCGCATCCCATTGTGCGCGCATATTTGCTAACCGATTTGAACGGACAAATGGCCTCGGGCTGGAAAGTGCCGATCTACGATCATATGTCGCCGTTCACGAAGTTCTTCTTTCACGAGTTGATGAAGGTAGAGACGCTCGTCGCGGACCTCATCCCCCTCTGGGCAAATCTCGGTAAGTAGTAACATCGACAGATATTTGAAATCGGTTAATCGGTACTAAACAGCATACAAAAATAATCAAAATAATGGCTTCCCAAATAGGCGACATCCTCTCGGAGGTAAAGGACATCAAGAGCATGCTCTCCGGCGTGGAGCACACGGTCAAGGCGGATGCGAAGTCGGTTTCTGCCCTCGAGGGCACGGTCACGGACGGGTTCAACGAGGCATGGGGGGACTTCGCGGATCTGGGACACACGATGGGCAACGTGCTCACCGTCGTCGATAACACGTACAACGAGGGGTTC
>Ga0307928_10003195_pt1 | contig 12512 bp, 12 predicted proteins | sample AceLakmetagen232_FD_201815 | JGI IMG/M metagenome (GOLD analysis project Ga0307928, IMG submission 201815) | Saline water microbial communities from Ace Lake, Antarctica - #232 | ecosystem: Environmental > Aquatic > Non-marine Saline and Alkaline > Saline | place: Antarctica: Ace Lake... | reverse complement strand
AATTAGATATAAATAAAAAGAGGGAACTTTGTAGTTCCCCCAAGTTCAAATGGAGACGTCTAAAATATTATTTTATCTTTCCTGTTCTTTTAAGTTCATTTCTAGAACGAGTTATTGCTGATTTAATTGCTGAAGGTTTTACCTTATTTTCTAATAATGACGTTTTAACTCTTGCTAATAGTTTATCATCATTATTAATTAACGCTTTCTTGATGTGAGGAACAGCCGTAAAAGCATTTAATCCACGTGATACTGCTGCTACACCTAGACCAGATCCCAAGAAAGGAGCAATACCTCTATCATTAAGTGTATTTACTGAAAATGGCATTAAATCTGAAAATAATTCCTTAGTTCTTGATTTAGCTCTATCAAGCGTCCATGGATCAGTTGCATCCCATGGTTTATTCTCACCTTCTGACCACTTACCCCTAGCTGTCCATGTCTTTTCACCAAACGGAGTTCCGCCTGTAATTTGCTTATAAGCTATTTGTATTAATGGATTAGATTTACCAAAAAGAGAGTTAAAAGGTTCTCTCTGCCATTTTCCAACTTCTAACATCTGCTTACCTATATGGGCATACAACTTCTTTCCTTGCGAATCACGACCCATATTATATGTTGTTCCACCTATCTTTACATCAAAATCTGGTAATGGAAACTTATACCAACTACTAGGATCACCTTCTGTTATACCTTTATTGGCTTTATTAACATCGAAAACTACTTTTCCCTCATCGTTGTTTTTCCAGCCAGAATTAAACCATTTCATAAAACCATGTGCTGCTGCAAACATAATTCCATATCTTAACCAATATTCTCTGGCTACGTCTCCACGAATCCCCTTACCTAATACAGATCCGGCTTGTCGTAAAGCAGATGTTGACCAGTCAGGATAAGCTATAGCCCTACGCAACCATTTTAAATTTTTTGGATCATTAAATACTTTCTGAGTTTCCCATTGCTGACCACCATAAATATCATTCGTTAAAGAAGCCATGTCTCTATTTACTTTAAGTGTTTCAGCCTTTGATAAAGGGCGACCTTTTTTAGCAGAAAGCTTACCTACTTGCCTATTACTAAAGTCCTCAAAAGTAACAGCCTTAAGATTTGGATGAAATGTTTCAAATAAATAACGTGATCCACCAGCTAATGAATTCATAGCTTTTTTACCAATAGGTGAATCAATTTTAGCAGAAAGACTATCTACGGCTCTATCTATTAACGTAAAACCTTTTTTATAGTTTTCTAATGTACCAGATATCTTTAAGCCACTCTCTGCAGCCTTCTTCATAAATACTTCATTACTTCTAAGCTTGTTACCTTCTTTGGCAAGCGTTGGAAACCTTAAACCCTTAAGACCTAAAGAACCTACGGCAGACTCTGTCAAGGCACCATAATGGAAAGGTGAGAACCTTACCCTGAAGAATCTTAACTCATCTTTTATATTATCAAGAGCCTTCAACGCAAGTGGTTCCGGCTTGTAAGCTTCCTTGTTAAAGACACCTTGAAAGGCTTTAGCGAATTCAGGTTCAACTAATGCTGGAGTTTCTGTAGTGCTATACATTTTCCTACCAGCTCTATCAACCATACTAGTACTTCTTAACAATGGATCATTAAATGGTACATAACCTAAAGATTCAGCTTCCTTATAAGCCTTAAGCTGTTCATTATATTTAAGACTTTTCTCACCCTTAAATATATTATCAGCTTCAACCTTAGCCTTATTAAAGGCTTTTCTATATTGTTTCGACAATTCCTGTTGATTATTATTAATAACATCATTAACTGCCTTATTAGATGAGCTTCGAGCTTGCTTTATATTCTTTTCCATTTCGCTCTTTAAGTCTCTAATTTTCTTTTCAGCAAGATTACGCTCCCTTAGGACAGCAGCTTGTTTGTTCCTAAATTTTGCTTCTGGAAGCAATGTTTTATCTAATTTTGTAGAATTTTCCTTAATACTTTTTACAGCATCTCGCTTTAAATCTCTAATCTCTTTTCTGAGAGCGATTCGCTCCTTATTGATTGCACTAGCATTATCAGTAATATCTTTATTAGCATATATAGATTTTTTGCTTTTAAGGTATCTTGAATTAGCCTTTTTTATATCACTATCTCTAGTTTCTCTTATTTGTTTTTGAGATTTAATTTTTTCTTTACTAACTTCTATTTTTTTATCAGCTATTTCCTTTGTATTATAAATAGAAGTTTTCTTCTTATTATATTCTTCCTTAATATCTTCTATTTTTTTATTGGTATCTTTTCTTGCTGATTTTATATTTTGTTCTTTTTTTGTCTGTATATTTTCTTTTGTTTTTTCTAATTGCTTAAACGAGTCATCCTTAAAAGTTCTATATTCATTAAGCTGTTCATCCTTAACAGTTTCATAAATACTTTTTCCACCCTTAAATGCCTCTTCCCTAATTGCTTTATAATCTGGGTATTTAACAATTACTCTATGCCCGGTATCTGATTCTAATTTTTTAACATCGTCTAATAACTTAAGATTAGTCTTAACTTTATTCATAGTAGAATCAAAGTTTTTCATTAACTCAATAATATCTTTATGCTTAGGTTTTAATCCAGCTTCAGTCATTGCTTCGTTGTAGGATAAGAATTCTTTTTGATTGGCAAATGGATTCTTAGTTTTAAGTATTTTCATGGCTTTTAATTTAGCCTTAGTACTATATTCATACATACCAGGTAAATAAATCTCTTCAAGTGCAGCTCTAGGACTAATATTCTTAGTCCTTAAATCTTCATTCCAAGATTTTAAACTTTCCTTTAGATGCTTATCCACAGCATTATTTACAAAACCTTTAGCTGAATCAGGCAATCTTTTAGATAGAGCTTCATATGTGTCTCCCTTAATATTGGGATTACCTGTTTTCTGCCTATAATACATCATTTCTTCACGGTTTTTAGGCGTAAACTTACCATCTATTTCAGCACTATCTAAAGAGCGCTTCCACTTAAACTGAGACTCAATGTTTTTAACATCTTTTTCTGCTACATAATCTTTTAATTTATCAAAATGCTGCTTAGAACGTTCTCTAGACTTTTTGAATGATTCTATTTTAGTCTTTGCTGTGTCAACTAACTCTGACACTTTTGGGCTAATATCGCTTATAACCTTGCTGCCTTTTCTTATACCAGCACCAACAGCCTTAGCAGCACCAAGTAATAAAGCATTATGTGCAAATTGCTCCTTTGTTGGCAACTCACCCTCAAGAGCTGCAGAAGTTCCAGTAAGGGCACCTAACTCTAATACTCCTTTACTAATTCCCTTTAATACTGGCTTGTTAGCAAACAACTTAGATATTCCTGGTATCTTATTCAATATAGGCATCAATTTACCAATACCACCAGTGACTGCTCCAACTAAAGATGATTTACCTGTTTCAATGCCAACTTTCTTTACATGCTCTATAAAATTTTCTAAATTTAGATCTTTTCCTGATTTCTCAAAAGACTTCCATTCTCTATTTATTTCTTTAATTAAAGTAGGTGCAGCAAAAGCCCCTGCTGCTGATCCAATTTCACCACCAACGCTACCAAGGCCTCCACCGGCAATCATAACAGGTAAGTCAGAAACTAATTCTCCAGCAGATGCTGAAATACTCTCAAGAAAAGAAGGTTCTGCTACTCTTTCTCCACGTTGATATCCCAATAAAACACCCAATGCCCCACTCTTTAATCCACCTTCAAAAGAACCCGCTATGCCTGGCTCTTCAACATCATCAAAAATATCTTTGCTAGTAGCAGGAGTAGTAAGAGTAGTAGGCCGTATCCTAAATACGTTATCAAAAATATCGTCCATTATTTTCCCCTAAAGAGTATAACCTAACTGCTGAGCTATTTTTCTTGCCACTTTCTTATCACCATTAGCTGACTGAAGAATAATTTTAGCTGTATCTAAGTCTAATTTCTTTAAGCTTTTACTTTTATTATTAGCTAGTTTATTTGGAACATTCTTGCCTGAAAAAGCACCTAAACCTCTTAATGCTTGAGAGTTACCAGACCTTAAAAGCACGTTCAACATACTGTCAGGTAAATGCGAGAGAGACTTCGCTCGCTCTGGCCCAACCAGCTCTGACAATCCAGCCTGTTTACGTAATTGACCCATCTTGGCTGTAATAAGGGCTTGCAACCCTTGCCCTAAAGCTGCACCCGACTTTGAAGCAAAAGTCTCTTCTCTAGGTAATACTTGTATGGCCATTATATTCTCCTTATAAGCTTAAAAGCATAGGTAACATCTGTAGTAATGCCTGAATTCCACCTTGTGCTACCCCTGGGGTTCCTGGCTGCATAGTAGTATCAAATCTTGGCTGTAAACCTTGTTGTAATTGTTGCATTCCAAATTGTCCCCTAAGACCTCCAAGTTGTGATTCTAAATCTGCACCAGCTCCGGCAGCAGCTCCCATAAAATCACTAGAACGTTGACCGCCTTGCCCAAAAGAAGTAAATCTTTCAGCAAGTGAGGGAATAGTATTTTCTTGAAAACGTTTTCTAGCAAGATCTTCTATACCTTGAAAATTAGCGTTTTGACCACCTTGTTGTAAAAGTTGATCTAATGCACTTCCTTGCTCTCCAGTAAAACGATCAATTCTTCTTTCTTGCTGAGGTTTTCCAAACAAAAATTGACCGAATTGAGACTGATTTTCTCCCTGATTCTGATTAAGTTGACCAAATAAGTTTTCTGCTTGTTGACCAAATTGTTGACCAAATTGCTGAACAAATTTAGGTGTTCCAAATGTAAATGGGCTAAATGATTGTTGTTGTTCTGGTGTCAATGTTGGTAGCTGTGTAGTTTGTGCTGGTGTTTTTTTACCCAAAAGAGATAAGCCTCCACCTATACCGGACTGAACTAATGACAACATTAATGGATCTATCATACTATTCTCCTCAAAATTCAAGAAATTCTATTACCACATAAGTAACTGTAAATGCGCTCATATCCTTACCTACCGTTATATTGATATTATTAGCATCTACATCAAGTTTAATTAAATCAGCTGCAGTAGCACTTGCGTAAGGGATAGGTAAATATATCTTTCCTATCACATTAGATGTAGTACCATAAATCCTAGTAAACTTATAACCCCAAGTGTTATCTAAACCATGAGCTATACTAGTTGTACCGGCAGCATTCTTAAGTGTTCCACAATTAATTACTTTTCTATAAACAGGTCTTTGAACTTGCCTGTCATTATCAAAATAATTCTGACCAGCTAAAGTTTCCTCCTCATTGTAAATACCAATATCCTTGGCGTTTACAGCAACTAACATATTATCTACACGTTCTATAATAGAAGTTAATAAAGTTTTAAACTCAGGCGAATTTGTGTCTAAATTGGCTGTATCTAATAGGTTGTTGATCGGAAGCAGTGTTGAATTGTCTAATGCCATTATTTACCCTCCTTCATAGTATAAAGAACCATACCTTGAAGCGCAAAAGGAGATAATGCTATTTCTTTATTAAGCATTTGAGCTTCTGCTAAATACATTTCTATAGTTACATGGTCACCTAAAGCTTGAAAGTATACCGTATTCCATAATGTAGGCTTATAGGCATCTAATGGATTAATGGCCGTATTACCATAAAAGAAAAGAGTATTATCACCCATATTTGAATTATTCAATACAGAGTCATCAAAAAAGTTAACAGCATTAACTCTATCTACAAAATAATCAACATTGATTTCTCCAAATTCAGACTGGACAACGCAGAAATCCATCTTAGCAAGATAAACTCTATCTGCTGTCTTTATATAAGGGTTCCAATCCTTAGATACCATTAATATTTCACTAACTCTAGCTAAAGTTGCATTACCGTTATAAGTACCCGTCAAAGCATTACCGCTTAATACAATTTCATTGGCATTAATTCTTTGAACCTTATAAATATTGTCAGCTATTAGAGTTGGAGTTGCAGTATTATCTTTAAGGTGTACATATTCTCCATCACGTAAATTATGATCTGGTATAACTACTTCGCCAGTCGCTACGGTTAAATCAGCAATAGGCATGACATCTGCATTACGTGGATAATCATTATTAATCTTAAAGAAATAACCCTTATGGTTTCCAGCTATTATTCTGCGTGATTTACCCTGACTATAAAACGATCCCCATGTCTCTGTGGTATTCCAATTTCCAGGATCAGCCCATGTTGCATCCGTAGATTGCTCAAAGTACCCGAAAGCAGTGATAGTATCATCATAAATTGACCAAGAACCATTATCATAATTATAAACAAGTATTTTATCTGGGTACTCATGAGTAGTACTTGAAGCATTGTCCAGAAAAGACCAGTAAATCAACTTATTATGGTAGTCTCTTACACCATGAACCCTAGATGTACCTTCTGCAGATTTTAAAAGAGTAGATATAAAGTCAGGTATAGCTGTATCTATTTTATTCAAACTAGATCCATTACAGGCATAAACTCCTGTTGTATCTACTGTCACTACTTCAGATTCTGTACTTACCGTAGAGAATGTAGACTCACACCCTATGTAATTGCTTATAGCTTTCCAGATAAAAGGTAGTCCTGTATTACCTGTATATGCTAGTTCCCATGTACTACGCTCAAAATAAACAATAAGCCTATCCTTAATAAGTACAGCAGACATAATCTGTTCTTCTACTGGTGCATCTATATAGCCACCACCATCTGCTATGTCTGTACCGATAATCTGCCTCCTCTGCAACCAAGCATTATTAGAAAAAGGATTACCGTTATGTGAATATCTAACCCTATTAGGATGAGCATAATTAGTAACTGGTAGAGCAATGTCTTTCTCCATAGTATTAAGTAATAGAAGTCTATTCTTCCAAGCTATAATAATCTTACATGAAGAAACTATATCTGAAGCCGAATTAAACTTAGTATAAGCAGAGAAGTTAGCCCATGTTGTTCCATCAAAGTAATAAATGGGATCATCTGTAGCTGGTGGATTAGGCCCAGCTGTAGCATTAAAATTAGTAGTGAATATGGCTATTTGATCAGATGTTGTACCTAGATAATTAGTAGACCAAAAGAATTGTTTATTACTTCCATGAAACGGACCAGTGAAAGAAGAATCATTAACCCAGGTTGATCCTGAATATTTATATATGAACTGAGTATCAAAAGCGTAAGTAGTATGCTCATTTACAGGTCCCTTCTCATAATGAGTTATACCCATTATGGGTTCACATGGATAGAAGTATATCTGTGTTAAGGCAGCAGCTCCAGTAATAGTAAAAGCACCATCAGCAAGATTAAATGTTCCAGTTGCAGTACCCGTTGAATACATAGCTCCTGTTTGATATACAGTAAATACTTGGTTTTCTACTGCTAACTGTTGCCCTTCCTTAAATATAATACCTGGAATAGTTCCTGCAACACCAGCAGCATCACCTGCCACATCCGTTATGCCTGCACCAGCACCAAGAAGAGCTACCTTAGCTCTAGAAGTAAACTGACTTCCTATAAGTTTGGCACCAAATCGTTTTTTAATTGCTCCTTTAGTTATATTAACATTATTAAATACCTGAAAACTATCATCCAAAGTTAGCCACGAAGGAAGATCAGACCTAAGTCCATTCTTATATGGCGCAATTAAGAAACGATCATATGCCATAATTAGTACCCTATAGCTAAATACGTAAACTGACAGGTATCTAAATCATTTTGATACCTTCTTGTTGCAACTACTGTAAATGATAGTTTTCCTGCATACCCTCTTAACCTTATAGATCTATTCATATTGGCAGCATCGGTTCCATAGGGAGTTAATTGCACAGAAAGCGTAGCTGTTGGAAACGCTATGGGATATACAACAGTACCTAATCCTGTTGCGGTTTTTAAACCCCATTTCATAATTAATCCAGACGGTAAAACTTCATAACCGTCTGCTATATGTCCAGTTGTTGATGGAGTTAAATTAAAAACAGCTCCACTGTTTTCTTTTCTCAAGTATAAATTAGGCTCAGTTCCTGCATCTTTTGCATATAACGCTATTTCATTAACTAAGGTAGCCTGATCCGTTTGTTCAGTTAAGGTTACCTTTTTATGCTTACCTTCATATGCAGCTGCAGCATCAAAAGCTTCATGATCTACCTTAAAAGCTGTATCGATTACAGTAAAGTTCTCTTTTATTTTGGGCTGACTTACCGAGAAAGCTTCATTAGCGTCTACTGGTACATCTGAGTATGCCATTACTATCTCCTATTCTTAAAGTGTATTACTATCATCCGAATTTGAGTATATCGTGCTTGTTCTTCTTGATGCATTCTGTATAATCTTGCGCCTATTAACCAAGATTGCCTGATTATGAAATTCAGTCATCAATAGATTAGCGGTATCCATATCTAATCTATCCTGCAATATCTTAATGGCTGCACCATAGGCAATGTATTCCCACCACTCTGAAAGCTCTGGTAAGTCTGTATCATTTGTTAATTCAGTAGGCCTTTGATACACAGTTACATCTACTCTATAAGTTATATCTGGTATAGGACGCAGAATAAACTTATTATTAAAATATAGAACAGTTATTGGTTTACTTGCTGTATACGGTACTGCTTGCGCCCAGATAGATTTACCATCAGCAGGAGCAGTCGTGAAGTTAACATAGTACTGACCAGTGCTATAATTAATCGTACTTAATGGATCTATTGGACCAGTAAAGGCACCATATCCATCATCGGGTACAATTAATACATTATCACCTACATCTACAGTAGAGAATGTAACCATATTCTTCATTACGGGATAACCTTCTAAGGTACCAGTAAAGGCAGTAGTTACACCGTTGCCTGTTTCTACTAATGTTTTATGACTTTGTTGAGGATAAACGTTATAGAACTCATCTGTAGACTGATAAAAATCAGTTCTAAGGCCTGCAATATATATAGGTGGCAATACGTTAGTATATTTGTTTTTAAAGTTATACAGAGGATCTGTGGCGTCTGTGGTATTAGTTTGATATGTATCTTCATTAGGTGAGGTATAAAATGTTAATACCTTCTTTAATGACTCTACTTTTAAATAAGCCGGCATACCATAAAGTACAAAGTTATTTATATAATCATTTATAGTAGCATCTGCGATTTGCGCTGGTGATGGGTTTCTAGTAAGACGTCTAATCTTAGTTCTTATACTGCTAAGCTGAGATAAGGTTTGATCTGGCATAACGTTTATCCTTTATTTATTTATACACGCTCAACTGTAAATAATTTAGAGCCGCTTCCTAAATCTTCCTCGTCAAAGAACTCTAAGCTCTCAAAATTATATCTAGTATTATAACTCTTTATACGCATAAATGGTCTGCCGTTTTCATCCATAGCATTCTCATGAACAGGGTATTTCCCGTTAGTAGCTAGATGTTTAGCAACACCCCTAGGTATCGTTACGATTGCACCATCATTTATAGTGTAATCCTTTATATGATCACCCTGATATTTCTTGAATGCGAACCTTAATGTTCCACCAGGTACTTCTGTGAATGTAAACCTACCTCTAACTAGTTCGTTGTCGCGTACTCTTCGTTGTTCAGTGGTAGATTTTACGTGTATCTCAGGTGTTTTTTCTGTAATTTTTGTCTGTGCCATCGTGTCTCCTATAAAAAGGTGGGCCTACGTAGGCCCACGCTTAACAAATTATAATATTTCGTTATCAACTCTTTCTGATTTTCCTGCATACCAGTAAACTTCATTTGTATTGTTACCACCTGGGCCAGTTGTACCACCAGCAAGAACTACACCAATAAAGCCTTGGTTGTAGAATTTTCCTGGGGCATTCATGTATCCAGAATACAAAGGACTATCACCGATAACTACACACATTGCTGGTGTAAATGGAGCAATAGCTGGAAGCGGGAAGTTATAAGCTGTGAAGGCTGTTGAATTAATACCTACCGTAAAAGTACCTGCTGTTACAGCTGTAATAACTCCAGTTAAGCCGTCCATTTGAATCATTCCAAATGCTGAAGGAACGTTAAACTTAACACTTTCTCCAACTGCATAACCATGATCTACCAATGTAGTTACTACTGCACTTGCTGCGGCAGTAATGTTAGCGATTACTCTATTGCTTGGAGTAAACATTCTGTAGATTTCAATATTAGGAGCAATCGTTTTATAATGCCCAAGAGCACCAGCTACTACGCCAGGAGCTGTAGCAATTGCATTAGCCAATCTAAAGTCTGCATCAACATTAACTGTATCAACACTAAAGTCTAAACCATTAAGATTAGAATGAGCTGTAGTGTCTAACCTTACGATTCCGCCATTAGCTAATCCTGTTGTACTTGCAGTAGAATAGACAGGTTGCGCAGCATTTGTACCAACTGAAACGTCTTTTGATGCACCAACAGCAAAGCTTGATGAATCTATTACTTGAATAGAAGTAGCACTTACATCTGAGGCTACGGTTTGATCAGCGGCAGGCCTATATTTCATAATAGTATCTGTGCCCATACCTAGTTGCCAGTAATATTCTACTCCGTAACCATTGCTGCCCTTAGCAGTTTCTGACTTATTAACAATTTTTATCCAATCAACATCTGATCTTATTTTCAATGTCTTAGCATTTCCATCAGAAGTGAAATTTCCTTGCTGGATTATTGCGTTCATTTTATTCCCCTTACGCTAATAGTGTTGATTTTAAGTTACAGATCCAGGCGTCATTTGTGATAGCTTGCCCGAATGACATTTTCCATCCTCCAGTAGAGTTCTGCTCTAGTGGACCACCGGCTAACCTAGAATCATGATAAATAAATTTAGCATTAGCATTAGCTAGGGATATAGTTGTATAAGCTTCCATACCAGCAATGATTGTATTGTAAATATCTTTGGCTAGTCCAGACGAACTAGGAGAGATTGATCCTCTTGAGGATAATAAGAATCTTACTCGGCCGACAGTTCCCCATTCTGAAGTATCAATAACTTTCTGTGAAGCATATTGGTGGGTTGGAAGGAAACCATGCATATTCTCTAAACTAGTTAATAAGTCCGTATGGGCCATGCCAATGAACGCATTTGGAATTGGTGCTGTTCCAAAATTTTTGCTAGCCGAAATTGATTCAACAACAGTTTTAGCATCAAAACCTAGAAGACGTTTAACTACGCCCTGAACATCTGATAATGTTAATTCTGTAGGTGTATCGCCCGAAACCCCATCTGTGCAATATAACACAAAAGCAGTTGTAGCAAGCATGTCTCTTATGAGTTCATCTTCAGTTTGCATTAAAGAACGGCCTAAAAGCATAGCTCTTTGATTTAAAACTGGAGACTGACTTGTTAATTCTACCTGCTCGTTGATTTCAACATATGTCAATTCTGTTACTTTTGTGACCATATTTATATGGCGGGCAAACCTCTTCGGATTCGCCTCTCCTGGTTTCCTCAGGAGGTCAGACTTTCGCATCTTCATTTTCATGAAGTCCTCTCGTTAAGTCGTTCACGGTGGCTTTTAATTAAAGGTATGGTACACTGAAGCATATAGAGAAAAGCTTATTTATCTTGCTGGAATAATAGATGGAGAAGGTTGTATAGGCGTTGAGAAAAAATTTCCTTATTTTTCCAGTCTTACCATTACTAATACAGACTTGAACCTTATGAACTGGGTAGTAGATAACTTTGGAGGAAAATTGTACATTAAAAGTTCTAAAATAAAGCCTAATCATAAAGAATGCTATAATTGGTACGCCTTTGGAATAAATCTTGAAGAAATACTCAAAGGTATACTCGATTTCAGCATTGTAAAAAAACAAAACATAATTAATATTCTTGAGTTCAGGAAAACTGTTGGTAAAACTGGACAGCATGTCTCTCAAGAAATGAGAGACATTCGCGATAAATTTTATCTTAAATCCAGACAATTCAATAGTTCTCATAAAAAGCCTTCCGCCCTGTCGCCGGTTAGTTAAAAACCACTACGGCTTCCAAGTCAATTAGAGAAGATTTTACTACGGCACACATTTTACCGTACCATTGTATCTGTGCGTCAACAAAGATACTAGACATATCCTTGGAAGGAGGTGTGACACCTGTATTTCCCAAAGGTACTGTAGCGGTTCCGATATCCTTATATCTCTCCATTCTAATAGTGTTTCCATTTCTTGAAGCGAGATTCTTCTTCATAGCTGCTTTGTCATAAATAAGACTTGGATTAGCCATGCTTAAAAGCACTCTGTCGTAGTATACCTGTACTGGTGCAGGCAGTTGTGATGTTGTGATAGTTGCCATGATTTTCCTTAAGTAAAAATTATACAAAATTTAAAACTTAAGCCGGACGAGACTTGTGTAGACGAATCTACTACGGTCCTGGATTTGCGAGATCCTGTGGGAGACATCCCTACAGCGTCACCATAAAAAGATATATATGATCGAACCTTGAGTGACGAGCTCAAGTAACGTCCTAGATTACTCTAGTCTGGTTTGCGAAACCAATACAGCATCAATCAAACACTTCTTGTTATAGCTGGTTGATTATAGCAAACATAAAAATAGAATAACAAGTTAAA
>Ga0307928_10003194_pt1 | contig 12514 bp, 10 predicted proteins | sample AceLakmetagen232_FD_201815 | JGI IMG/M metagenome (GOLD analysis project Ga0307928, IMG submission 201815) | Saline water microbial communities from Ace Lake, Antarctica - #232 | ecosystem: Environmental > Aquatic > Non-marine Saline and Alkaline > Saline | place: Antarctica: Ace Lake... | reverse complement strand
AAGAAGGAAGCATTCCATATCTTTTTAAAATAAACTTAATAAAAAGAGAGATAAACAGAAGAATTAAGATTCTATAACCAATTACATTTGAAGAAAAAATATCGGAGAAAAATCCTCCAAATATTGATGCCCACTCTCCGTCCCCTAATTTTCTACTCGAATTAACAATTCTCTTATTTTCAAAAACACTAAAAAATATTACGGAAACTAAAACTAAAAAAGGAATATATCCTAGAATAGAAAAATGAAAAAAATCTTTTTGAAATAAAACTAAAAAATAAGAAAGTAGAGCGATAAAAAATATTTTCTTCATAAAAATTAATAATTTGTAATCACAAAAACAGTTCTTTTTTTCGATAAGTCAAAAGCAGGATCTATTAGTGCTTTTTGAAAAGGCTCAACATCATCCTTGTCAATTTCTTTAATAGTCCCAACTAAAAGCTCTTTTGGGAAAAACCCCTCAGAACCTGTGGTAAAAACTAAATCTCCTTCTTTAATCTCAGCTTCTTTTGAAATTAATTCAATAGTTAAATCAGAATTTTCATTATTTCTCACTAGTCCTTGATATCTAATATAGTCATCAAGATTTTCTTCCAAAAAAGACTTAGGGACTATTTCAACATTGAAAGAGATTTCTTTGTCTAAAATTAATCTAACTGACGAAAATTTTTCATAAACTTTATCTACCATTCCAACTAAAACTTTTTCGGAAGTAATAACTGGAAATCCCTCTATGATTCCATCTTCGCGTCCCTTGTCTAAAAGAATATTATTTTTAAAATTAATTGTTCCTGAAAAATTAGCGTTCACCATTTTGAATTCTTCTTCCAGTTTAAGTTCTAAAGCTTTTTCTAATTCTTCATTTTCTTTTCTGATATTTTTTAAAGAATTGATTTCTGAATTTATCTTTTTATTTTCAGAAATAAGAAATTCATTTTCTAATTTTAGCTCGCTCGCATTTCTTAATCCTTCAAAAAAATCAGAGAAACCTTTTTCTTCCTCAATGAAAAAACTTTGAAAAGGATCAGAAATGAAATAAAAGAAGTTTTTAACTTCTTTTCCAAAGAGATTAAGAGAGAAAACAAATAAAACGATTAAGCACAAGATTACAATTTTATATTTTAAGTAATAGTATCTCATAATAACTTAATATATTTTAGATTAATTTAAGAAAAAATGAAAGGGCTTTAATAAAAAATAATTTTAAGCTCTTGTTTTTTAGAGTAAACAAAAAGATCGTATCCAATTCACGAGGGCTACCTACTTTCTCACCGAAGCAATATCATCGGCCTTAGAGTATTTCACTTCTGAGTTCGAAATGGGATCAGGTGGGACAACTCCAGCATAGCCCCCAAAAATTGGACGCGATCTTATTATTAAATAAGAAAAAAATAAGGTTATTAACTGCTAACTAAAGGGTAAAAAACTTATTAGTAGCACTCGGCTTAATCCCTCACGGGACTTACACCTATGCCCTATCAAGGTTGTAGTCTTCAACCAAGTTCAGAGTTCTAATCTTGGGACGGGCTTCGAACTTAGATGCTTTCAGTTCTTATCCCTTCCTAACTTAGCTACCCAGCGGTGCTGTTGGCACAACAACTGGTACACCAGAGGTTAGTTCCGGAAGGTCCTCTCGTACTATTCCAGAGTTCCCTCAAAACTCAACGCCTACGGTAGATAGGGACCAACCTGTCTCACGACGGTCTTAACCCAGCTCGCGTTCCGCTTTAATTGGCGAACAGCCAAACCCTTGGAAGCTTCTCCACCTCCAGGATGCGAAGAGCCGACATCGAGGTGCCGAACAGGGCCGTAGATACGAACTCGCGGGCCCCACTAGCCTGTTATCCCCGGGGTAACTTTTATTTGATAATCTCTCCCGATTCTATAAACCGAGATCGGTTCACTAAGTTCTGGTTTCCCAACTGCGCCAACTATCCTTGTTGCAGTAAAGCCAACTTATGCCTTTACACTATCACTCCGATTTCCATCCGGAGTTAGTTGACCTTTAAGCGCCTCCGTTACTCTTTAGGAGGCAAGCGCCCCACTTAAACTGACCACCACTCACTGTCCCCTTCGAATATATCAAAAGGTTAGTCTTACCACTTTAAAAGATGGGTATTTCACTGGCGGCTCCTTCCAGTCCGAAAACTGGAGATCAAAACCTCCCCACTATTCTACGCATTTAAAATAGAAAGACAATAAGAAGCTACAGTAAAGCTCCCGGGGTCTTTCCGTCTAGCCGCAGGTAACCGGCATCTTTACCGGTATTGCATTTTCACCGAGCTCCTCGTTGAGACAGTCTCCAAGTTGTTAAGCCTTTCATGCGGGCCGGAACTTACCCGGCAAGGGAATACGCTACTTTAACACGGTTATAGTTACCGCGGACGTTCACTGGAAGCTTCGGACACTCAGCTTCTCGAAAAAATCGAGAAACCGGCATCGTTAACGTTCCAGCACTGGTCAGGCTTCAGCCCCTATACATCCTCTTACGAGTTAGCAGGGACCTGTGTTTTTAATAAACAGTCACCCAGAGAACATTTGTTGCACCCAGCACATAAAAATATGTGCGGGGAGGTCATATTGCGAACTTACGACCACTTTTTTGCCGAGTTCCTTAACGAGGTTTCACTCGTTCACCTTGGCACACTTACGCCTGCCTACCTGTGTCGGTTTGAAATACGGATCCTGTTTCCTTAACTCGCCAAGTTTTTCTTGGCAACTTGTTCGATAAATTTGCTTTGCACGAATGCAAAGCTCGACTGCAAATCCAATAATGCACCTTATCTTTCAAATTGCGTCGCTCTTTGAAAAGAAACAGGAGGGCCGGAATATTAACCGGCTGTCCATCTCTCGTTTGCCTTTCGGCAAACGGATTAGGGCCGCCTAACCCTTGGCTGATTAACATTGCCAAGGAAATCTTAGGCTTTCGGTGTTCTGAGCTCTCATCAGAATTGCGGTTACTCATGCCAACATTCTCACCACCTATCGCTCCACCAAACCTCACGATTTGACTTCAATGCAATAGATGCGCTCCCCTACCACTCCAGCAAAAGCTGAAGTCCTTATCTTCGGTACTGAACTTAGCCCCGGAAATTTTAGGTGCAAAAATCCTTAGTTAGTAAGCTATTACGCACTTTTTAAAGGATAGCTGCTTCTAAGCTAACCTCCTAACTATCAAAGGAATTTCACCTCCTTTAAAACACTCAGTTCCCCAATTCATAATAAATTACATATTGGGTTTCGATAAAATCGAAAAAATTTAGGGACCTTAGATGAAGGTCTGGGCTGTTTCCCTCTCGACTATGAAGCTTAGCCCTCACAGTCTAACTTCTCTGTTCTGATTCTATAGTATTCGGAGTTTGGTTGGAATACCTAGAACAAGTCCACGGTAATCCATCCAGTGCTCTACCCCCATAGAGAAACACAGAGAGCTAGCCCTAAAGCTATTTCGGGGAGAACCAGCTATCACCAAGCTCGATTAGCATTTCACTCCTTACCACAATTCATCCCAAGAAATTGCACGATCTACGGGTTCGGGCCTCCTTTCACATTTCTGTGAAATTCACCCTGATCATGGTAAGCTCGCTTGGCTTCGGGTCACTCGTCTTCTCTTAAAAACGCGCTTTTAACGCTTGCTTTCACTACGCCTTCGCGGCAGAACCGCTTAGACAAAGAAAAAACGAATACTCGTTGGCTCGTTCTGCAAAAAGCACGCCGTCATCCGCCAACTGGCAGACTCCGACTCTTTGTAGGCAAAATGGTTTCAGGTTCTATTTCACCGGGGTCACCCCCCTACTTTTCACCTTTCCCTCACGGTACTTGTTCACTATTGGTGAGACTATGTATTTAGCCTTAGCCGATTAGTCCGGCTTGCTTCCCTCAAGGTTTTCTTTTCTCAAGGTACTCAAGTAAGATATCAAGAAGCATAAAATCGTTTTCGCTTACGGGACTATTACCCTCTATGGTGGCCCTTTCCAAGGACCTTCAACTAACGAAATTATTGAATTAACTCCCTCTAGGGACTTTCTCTATAGAAGAAAGGCTCCAGACAATATCTCCTTACAACCCCCTAGTTTAAAAACTAAGGTTTAGGCTCTTCCCTTTTCGCTCGCCGCTAATTAGGGAATAAAAATTATTTTTCTTTTCCTCCGCTTACTGAGATGTTTCACTTCAGCGGGTTAGCCATTCTACAAAAGTAGAACTGATTCTGATTTTGACTCAAAATCCCGTTTCCGGATTCGGAAACCCACGGATCAAAGGTTGCTAGTCACCTCCCCGAGGATTATCGCAGACACGCCACGTCCTTCATCGCCACAGTCTCCCAAGGCATCCTCCATTTGCCCTTATATAACTACCTTTAGCTAGCAGTTAATAACCCTATTCTATTTTCAAAGTTCTTTCCAGAAAAATAAAAAACCGCTTTTCGGTAGCGGTCTGCTGAGAAAACAAAATCTCAGTATTAGCCGCTGATCATATTTTCTTTATTCGTAACGGTAATTATTTTAACCATCAACGAGTACTATTTTAACAAACTAAAAAGGGTTGTCAACCCTATAATAAATAACTAATAAATAATCTGCCGGCCGGCGGAGAAAATCATTTATTAAAAGATAAAAAATCCGCCTTTCCTTGAATTAAAGAAAAACGGACTTTTTGAGATGCATCCTGTATTATGTAAAACTTCCTCAGGATTAGCTATCTCTTGTCTGTAATTTTTTCTCTCACCTCTTTGATTATTCTTGCAGCTTCGTCTCTTCCTCCTAGGCCGAAAGCTAAACCGAAAGCCAATGATAACATAGCGATAACACCAATAACGATACTATTGATGACGGTAGGAACGATTCCTAACTGGATCAAGATCGCTGAAATAGCAAAAATATAAATTGCCCAACGAATTACAGATCCTATCAATTTGGCATTTTCTAATTCTAATTTCTTTACTGAAGCTTTAACAATCTTTTCAATAAAATCAGCAGCAATAGCGGCTACAATAAATATAGCAACTGCTACTAATAAATTAGGTAACCATTTAACAATGTCTGTTAAAAATACAGCAAACTGTTTTGCTCCTATAATTTCTACAGAAGCTAAAAGGAAAACAATTGCTACAATCCATTTAAAAATGGCACCAACGAAACCGGCGGGGTCAACACCTATCTCTGCTTTTTCTAAAGCATCTTTCCATCCAGCGGTTTCGAAAAGCTTATTGAATTTAAGCTTCTTTAACAATCCAGAAATTAAACTTCCGACACCACATGCAAAAACCCAACCTATTACAAAAACAATAATAGCGGCTAAAAGACTAGGAATAAATCCTAAAAATCCTTGCCAAAGTTCCTGAAGTTTTTCTAAAGTGATTACTGACCAATCTTCAATCATAAGTCTTTAAACATTTAATATTATTTAAATGTTAACTTATTATTTAAAACCGACCTTTATTTAATAGATTATATCAAAAAACAAAAAAGCTACCTTGTGGATAACTTTTAAGTGAATTTAAATCCGAATATATAATAATTCAAAATTAAATAGTTTCTGTTTGTCTTACTCAACATACGGTACTACCTTAATAATTACTTGATTCCCGCTCTATTTTAGTTTGCACACAAAAATCTTTGGACGAAGATATGCACCAACTGAAGTAACAATTTTTAACTCTAATCTTTTTATAATTTTAAACTTTGATTCCAAGATGATTCTTTTTAATATCTCATGCTTGCTTGTGTAAATAACTAATTTACCTCCATCATTTAATATTCTTTGACAATATTCAATAAAATATCGGTAAAGGCTTTCCAAATCTTCATTTTTTGAAATAGACATACCAAACGGTAAGTCAGATGTAATAACATCAAACTTGCCTACGTCAGGATTATTAAAAATGTCTTTTTCTTTCAGTTCTATCCTTTTTATTAATCCAGCTTTTTTTATATTTTGTATAGCTGAAGAAATATTTTTTTTATTATTATCAAAACCGACAAGCTGCTTTAAATGTTGATAACATTGACCGGCCTCAATAAGCAACGTTGCACTCCCGGAAAAAATATTTAAATAAGAATTTGCATTTTCTAATTCACATAAGGAATTTATCGCATATGCAATCGTTGGATTCATTGCGCCAATCATATTCCTCGCTTTATAATCTCTAAGGGATAGAGGCCTTGGTGTAATTTGAACACCAATTTCCCAAACTATATTAAGTTTAATAATATATATTTTTACATCAGCATTTATTTTTTCAATCAATCCGTATGTTTTTTGTATATATTTAGCAATACTACGTACCTCTGGGGAACCTGATCCAGCACAGATTATTTTAAAGGTTTTAAATTCTCTATCTTTGTCCTTAGTAACTATGGAAAGAAGATTGTCTAAGATTGACTTATGTCTTGAAATATAACGTGGCGTATATGTCAAATTCTGCACTACAATGTAAGCTCGTAAAACACTTCTTAATTCTGAAACTTGAGCAATGTTTTGTGTGAAATCTAAGTAAATAGAATCTCCTTCCTCTTGAACAATATGGAAATCAGTAAATTGGCTTAGTTCTTTCAAGACGACTTTTTTCAAGCCGGTTATAAAATCTAATTTAATTTTTAATTTTAATTCATTCATATATATAATTTAATTTGATCAAAAACTTTATTAATATTTATTCTTTCCATGCAAAATGCTTCGCAACAGTCTAATTCTTCTAAAAATACACGGGTTGAACCCGTGTATTTTTATTAATAATTATGGTTATGGGTTGGTGGTGTTTATTGGACGAAATCCGAACCTTTTTTGAGCAAAATCCAGAGGATTTTGCGGATTGAATCTCGCCCCGCGTTTCCGCCCGCCTCCGGCGGGCAGGCAAGCGGACAAAAATTCATTTTCCCCATACTCCTTTTTCTTTTTGCCCGCTTGCTTTCGGGCTTCACCCAGATTTTTTTGGCGAAAATTTATTATTTACCGTCTTTATTGTACCTCGGTTTCCTCTGTTTGATAAGACGTTGTTCTAACCGCAACGCTTCCTCTTGTGTCTTAGTTGGGATGAAACCAACTTTTTTGAAAGGTATTTTTCCTTTTTCTTTGTGCTCCATTACTCGCTCATCAGCACGATAGCGTTTAACTTTTCCGATGTAGACATTAGTCCCTGCATCGGTAAAAAGTCCATACACTCCCGGGTCATCGGGAAGTTTTTCAATATTACTATCCGTCGCCTTTTTAAGATGTCCGAAGCGTTTTCTTAGTTCTGTCATAATAATTTACTGCATGTCTTGATTAAGATTGATTGAAAGAGTGTAGTGACGAGCTATCTCTAGAAAATAACTCGCCACCTTAACTCAACAACTATTGCCGATTACATGGTGGGTTATACTGATCCCGTAATCCTTTTTCAATCACCCGACGGTCATCCGCCGAGTATCGATCAGAGGGGGTCCAGAAAACCGCGACATGTAACAGACTACTGCAATTTCTACTCCAGCAAGTGGCTCGTTCGTGATTTGATAGCCGAGTACCGGCTTGACCGGTTTCTCCGACATAAATCACATCATATTTGCCATCCGAACGAGAGCAGAGAATCACATAAACAGCCGCGCGATCAATCAAATCTGTACGGCTTAATGACCATGGGCCATCAAAGTTGTAATTTCCAATCTGAATCATAGACTTTACTTTATCAACTTGTAATAGGGCGTCAATTTTGGTATCCTATAGGTGTATCTTGTAGGGCACTAAATTAGCTTCCTGAAATGATCGACGCTGGCTTGGAATAGGAGTGTTACAAGTCCCATTCCAGTTTGAACGCCCAAAAGAAAAACCCACATTAGAGTGGGTTTTTCTTTTCAGAATTCAAAAACGATTGCACCGGCAATACGGCAACAACTACACCTTGAATAAGGAATTCTCGGTCTAGAATTATGGGCTGGTACTCTTTGTTTGTTGATTTCGGATGCAATATGACTGCATCATCCACTACTTCTAATTGCTTTACTGTTGCTTCATCATCTATGAGTGCAACCACACGCTGACCATTATCAGCCGTTGGTTGCTGACGCACTAAAAGAAGATCGCCGTCGTTTATTCCGGAAAGATTCATAGAATCTCCACTTGCACGCAACATGAAATAGCGGTGGCCTGGGCTTGCAAGAGAAACTGATACAGGAACATATGTCTCAATATTTTCTTCAGCAAAAATAGGAGCCCCGCAGGAAACAATACCAACAAGTGGTACATCAACCGTACATGCGTTTAGATTACTTTCCGGTGCATCCTTTAGGAGTCGCAGTTTCTCATCTTTATCTCGCTTAAGAATACCCTTTTTAATAAGATTGTTTATTAGCAAAACGGCTGTTCTAGTCGAGCCAAAATCCATTTCTTTTGTTAATTCCCGAACAGACGGACCACGTCCATGTTCTATAAACCAGCGACGGATTACCCTTAGGCCGTCATTTTCCTTTTTTGTAAGTTGTATCTTTTTTCTTATCATGATACACTAAGTGTATCACCAGCGTTTACCAATGTCAATAGCCGTAATAAAGTCAAAAGAAGAAAACTGCAAAACTTCACACTTGCAAACCTTACTAGATGTGTGTATACTATAGTTATCAATAACTAAAACGTGAAGTATGGAACAACAAGAATTACATCAAGAAACAATAAAATATATTAGGGAGGCGAACTTGAAGCACCGTAAAAAGCTAGGGCAGTATTTTACGCCACGCACGCTAAGGGAAATCCTGTTTAGTAAACTCCCAAAAATTAAAAATCCCAAAATTCTTGATCCAGCAGTTGGTACTGGAGAATTTTTAATAACCGCGAAAGAATACTATCCAAATAGTCAAATTTATGGATGGGAAATTGACCCTAGTCTAGTAAATATTGCAAAAAAAATTGCTCCGTATTCTCATATTGAGCGCGTTGATTTTATTAAGAAATCTAATTTTGAAAAATTTGATTTTGTGGTAGGAAATCCCCCCTATTTTGAATTTAAATTAGACCCCGAGCTACGTACAAATTATTCAGAAATCCTTAATGGGAGGGTAAATATATATGGCATCTTTATTTATAAAGCAATTCAGCTTTTGAAGGACGGTGGCTACCTTGCTTTTGTAGTCCCGCCCTCTATGAATAATGGGGCTTATTTTGCAAAATTAAGGAATTTTATAGTTGCCAATTGTAACATTGAGTTTCTTTCAATTCAACAGATTCCAACACTTTTTAAAGATGCTCTCCAGAGCGTCATGTTGCTTGTACTTAGAAAAACCAAAAATGATGGGAGCTACATATTCGAAAAGAACGGCATTCTTATATTTAGTGAAGAGAAAGAATATCTCGAAAATGTATTTAGGAATAGCGTAACGCTTAGTGATCTCGGATATAGAGTACAAACTGGAAAATTAGTATGGAACCAGAATAAAAGTCTTTTAACTAACACCCGCGGGGGGAATACCACGCTTATTTGGAGCCATAATATTACAGAGAGAGGGATTGAATTAGGAAATCATAAGAGCAAACCGCAATTTGTAAAGACAAATGTTTATGAACAAGGGCCTGTAATTGTTACGAATAGGATTATTGGCCAACCTCACAAAGGCAGTTTAAGGGCTGCCATTGTTCCTGAAAATGTGAAATTTGTAGCTGAAAATCACGTTAATGTAATTTATCCACCCGACAGACAATCCCGCATATGTTTTGTGAGTAAGAAAATCTCCATTGAGAATTTGGTTGAGCAACTTAATGCTTCGAAAAACTCTAGGGTTTTATTTCGTATAACCGGTAATACCCAGATATCTAAAAACGAACTTGAAAAACTATTTCCCATTAATGTGTAGTCTCAAGCTAAAGTAAAAACGCTCTCTCGCAAAACGCACTTAAACCAATACCATTTGTGAAGCTTGCCTGTAATCTAATGATCGGATTTTTATCTGCCAAAATGCGGTAACTCTTGTCTTTTATTTTCTCAGCCACTAATTTTCCTTCAATCAAACCCCTCATTGTTTCATTCCAAGATAACCGCGGGATATCTTTCTCCACAAGAACATTTAGCACGGGCTTGGTTGATGTAATACCAAATATTTCTTCAAGGAATGCTAATCGTTTCTCTTTTGGTAAGGCATTAAATAATTCAACACTTTTGTCTATTGCTAATTCCTGCACGGGGATTCCATACCTTCTACCAATTTTTTGTATAACGGGAAAGCAATATTTCGCATTCTTAATTTCGCCATGATTTTTAGATGAAATTTTAGCTAATTCACCTCCAGCACGGGAAAGTTCTCGCCTAATATTTTCCCACATCCTATCTATTTCTTTGTCGATATCTAATCCTAAAAATTGTTTTAATTTTTCATAACCAAGATTTTTTTGAGTTCCAAGTCCTTGTCTTGTTGACTTTAAAGATAGCCCCATCAAAAAACCGGAATTAAAAGTCAAATTTAAATCTGAAAGCGTTTCCTCTTCTTGCCATCTCCGTCCGATCCAATCTATGGCTTGTAATTTTCCGTGAGTAGGTATAATTTCCGAATCCAATTGTTTTACAAGGGCCGGCATTAAAATCTCGGTTCTTTTATACTGTTCTTCGATACGCTTTTCACCATCAGGGAATTTAGAAATTACATTTTCTAGTTCCCGTTTCGCTTTTTCAAGTTTATCCTTTTTCAGCTTATAAGTATTACTAAGACCTATGGCTACGAACACCTCAAATAAGTCTGCTTTAGAGCGACTAGACTTTTTCTTGCTATCTTCAACTGTAATAATTTTATCCATGGTATTAAAATAATTCTGGGTTTTGGTTTTGAATACTTAAAAAGCTACTTTTGGTGATAACAATGTGATCTATGACCTTAATTCCCAAAATGTTACCGCTGTCTATAAGTTTTTTAGTAGTTGCTAGATCTTCTTCTGATGGTTCCGTATCGCCTGATGGATGATTGTGTACAAATATAACTGAGGCGGCTTTGTTTTTGATTGCCTCAGAAAAAACTTCCCTCGGATGTACTAAACTGGAATCAAGAGTCCCGATGGAGACTTCGTTTATTGACCAATCACGACTATTTAAAGCAATCATAAAAAAATGTTCCTTGGCATAGTCCTTGATTCGACTTCGCATGAATTTAAAAACCTTTTCTGGATTAACAAGCTCTCTACTCTTATAAGATGGCGTTTGAGTAGAAACCCTGCGACTAATTTCAAAGACGGCTTTTATTTGCGTTGCTTTTGCCTGCCCAATTCCTTTGATAGATAATAATTCTTCAATGCTTGCCTCGGATAGTTCTTGTAAGCTTCCAAAACGACTTAACAACTTTTGTGCCGTTACGGCAACTGATTCGCCGGCAATACCTCTACCCAAAATAAGTTGTAATAATTCCGGGACAGATAGCGCTTGCTCGCCGAGCTTAACCAAGCGTTCTCGAGGGCGTTCTTCTTTTGGTAAGTCATGAATTGTGAATGATTTTGGCATAGTTATTTTAAATCCATAAGTTTATCCAAGGGAATCTCTAACGCATTCGCAATTTTTTCAACATTTGTAAGAGTGATATTTTTTTCTGCACGCTCAATCATTCCAATATAAGTGCGGTGAACGCCCGCTCGTACGGCTAATTCTTCTTGGGACAAACCTAAAAACAGGCGTCGTTCGCGTACTTTATTTCCAAATTTTACTAATACATCTCTTTTCATATTGATAATTATAGTATACACCCTTGCGTTTTTAAGCTCTACATACTATAGTTAGCATATATGGATAAAACATTTTTAGGGAGTTTTTTGATGTCGTCCGCGTTGGGTGTGGCGGGACAAGGACGACTAAATATAAATAATAAATTTTCGCCAAAAAAATCTGGGCGAAGCCCGAAAGCAAGCGGGCAAAAAGAAAAAGAAGTATGGGGAAAATGAATTTTTGTCCGCTTGCCTGCCCGCCGAAGCCCGAGCCGAAGGCGAGGGCGAGGCGAAACATTCTTCAAATTCGTTATGGTGGACCGTACCAGACTTGAACTGGTAACCCCCACATTGCAAATGTGGTGCTCTACCAATTGAGCTAACGGCCCATAACTTACAAATCAATAATAACTTAATATCTTAAGTTCTTCAAGAAAAAACCAGGGTTAAACCCTGGTTTTGTAAATCTCTGTGATATTTAGCTTAGCTCTCTTTATTTTGTCGGGTCAACTACCCTACCGAGAAACAAAATATTTCCAGTATCTTTCTCTTGTATCACAAACATAAACGGATGATCTGCTTTAAAGATATTTGTTGGCATCATAGCCATCTCTTTCATAATGACAGCAGTTGCAGCAGCTGCTTCTGTCCCTTTTTCGTCAACACCAACATATGCCTGATGAATAACCTGACTTATAAATAAATCTTTTTTGCCAGTCATCCCAGAGAAATCAGCATTTCCTGAAAAAGCTATTGGCATCCCTAATGTGGCTAAGGTATTTTTCATGAAGTATTTCGTATCAAATTCAAACTTAGGAAGTAATATCGAATCTAATTTTACTTCTTTCATTTGTATTTTGTATTCGTCTAA
>Ga0307928_10003192_pt1 | contig 12517 bp, 11 predicted proteins | sample AceLakmetagen232_FD_201815 | JGI IMG/M metagenome (GOLD analysis project Ga0307928, IMG submission 201815) | Saline water microbial communities from Ace Lake, Antarctica - #232 | ecosystem: Environmental > Aquatic > Non-marine Saline and Alkaline > Saline | place: Antarctica: Ace Lake... | reverse complement strand
CTGCCAAGGATAAGGGTCTTGCATAACCTCCGCCAATAATTGCATGAAGATTATCTCTTAACCAGCTCTCCCAATCCTTCAGGTCATATAATGCTTTACAAAGCTTCTCGAAGTCATCATATAGACCAGCATAAGCCACGTATTTTCTGACATAAAAATGTCCTTCTGAGATAAGAATCTTAGGAAGATCACCATCTGGTAAAGGAATCATCTCTATTGCATGCTTACGAATCTCGACTTTGTCGAAATCCTCTACTGTGTCCAAGAACGCTCGAGATCTGTTGATCCCGGGATTTAGCTTTGCAATTGCATGTTTGAATCTCTTAAGCATCCATCTCTCGTGTTCGGGAACAATTTGAATGCCTAAACATTCATAGCCCCCATAAACAAAAGCGACGCCCAAAATGATACCTAGAAGAACTAGCCACCCAGTAGTTAGCCCAATCGCAACAGCAATCCCAATCCCAAGAATAATCCTAGCTAAGCTATGGAACATCTTAGAATAGATGATCACCAGACCCAGAATAATCCCAAGCCACATCCACCAATCATAGATTTGTCTAGTTGCCATGACAAATGAAACACATCCAACAACTGCAAGAATCCATCCGGCGACATGAAATGCCATCATCTGATCAAACTTTCCTTTACTCTTTCGAGCCACTATTCCAACAGCCTTATCCGCATCTTTTCTCAAAGCTCTGAGCTCGTTCCTCTTCATGATTATATCTCCTTATTCTTTTGTGTAGGTTCAAACTTCTTACTATAATTATACATCATAATATATGTTTTGTCAACAATACACTATTCCCTAAATAATGTTAAAATAGTAAAAGGAAAATATTTATGGTAAAATTTATGGAATATGGAAGAATTATCTCAAAATAAAATTTGGAAGCTTTATCGATCACTATCTCCAGAATTAAGAGAAATGATGTCTTCTGAGGATACTGCTGAAACAATCGATAATATCTGTAGACTACATGAATATGATGACATTAAAGATATAATTCAAGTTATAACTAATGTTTTTTTAGGTCTATTACCTCCTGACCTCTTTCTAGACACATTAATAGAAGATTTAAACATAGAAAAAGGAGTAGCTCAAAAAATATCAATGGAAATTGAGCACTACATCTTTAATCCTGTAAAATCTGAACTAAATAAACTTTATAAAATCGAATCTGTACCAGAAGAGGTTCAACAAAAAAATCTGGACTCATATAGAGAGACATTAAAATAATATGGAATATCCATTACCACAATTTTTAAGCATTAAACCTAAGGTAGCTGGTCCTTTAAATTTCAAACAGCTCATATATATAGTCGGAGGAGTTGGAGGAGCAGTCTTCATATATTTTACTTCTGAATCTCTAGTAAAATTCTTTTTATTTGGAGTGCCTTTAATAATTATTGCAGTAGCATTCGCCTTTGGAAAGATAAAGGGATTTGAATTACCAGTCATTATAGGAAGATCTTTTGGGTTTATCTTTAAGGGGAAAAAATATATCTGGAAAAAAGTAGATTCTCCTGCCATAATAATTCCCCACGCAAAAGCAAAAAAAGAAGAAAAAATTGAAGACAGGACGGCAACATTAAAAATGTCAGAAAAAAGCAAATTAAAAGACATGAATAGATTAATAGAAATACATCCAAAATAATGCCAGCTGGATCATCACAACAATTTTTACCGATAGAACAGATTAGAGAAGGAGTAATGATTTTAAAAGACCATAGTTTAAGGGGGGTTTTAATGTCTTCTTCACTTAACTTTGCTTTAAAGTCTAGTGAAGAGCAAGAAGCAACTATTTATCAATTTCAAACATTCTTAAATTCTCTCGACTTCTCTTGCCAAATATTAGTTATTTCAAGAAAAGTTAATATCACTGGATATTTAGATAAATTAGAAGAGTTAGAAAAAACACACGACGACAACGAATTACTTCAAACTCAGACTAGAGAATATAGAAAATTTATAGAAAAGATTGTTGAAGGAGGATCTATAATGAATAAAAGCTTTTACGTTGTTACTCCTTTCTATTTATCTGAACTTCAGGGAGGGAAAAATAAAGGAGGATTATTCACTATAAGAACTGCTCCACACTTAACAGAAGAAATGTTCCAAAGAGCTAAAACCCAATTATATCAAAGAATGGAATTTCTCTCTTTAGGATTAAGAAGATGCGGAGTTTGGACTGTTGCCTTGAATTCAGAAGAATTAATAGAGCTTTTTTGGAGCTTATCACACCCCAAAGAGGCTAGTGTAGGATACTATCCTGAAGTTCCTCCAGAATTAATAAAATGAAATTAAACGAATTATTTGGAAAAAAAGAATCGGGCATACCTCAAGCTATGAATCTTTTAGATTTCATTGCGCCTCCTGCCATTAAAGTAGCGTCCGATCATTTTCAAATTGGTGAAAAATACGCTAAATCATATTTTATATTTTCATACCCAAGATATCTAAATACTGGATGGTTGGCTCCTATAATCAATATGGATATACCTTTAGATATATCCTTATTCTTCCATCCTATAGACACTGGCTTAATTCTTAAAAAATTAAGAAAAAAAGTAACTGAAGTTCAATCAGAAATAATAGAAAAAGAAGAAAAAGGATATATTAGAGATCCGATATTAGAAACAGCTTATAAAGACATTGAAGTATTAAGAGATAGGCTACAAACTGCTCAAGAGAGAATGTTCCAAGTTGGCATTTATCTCACAGTCTATGCTGACAGTAAAAAAGAACTAGAAAAGGTAGAGGGAACTATTAGGTCTATGTTAGAGTCTAAGTTAGTTTATGTTAAACCTGCTCTATATCAACAAGAAAAAGGAATCACATCTGCTTATCCAGCCGGGATAGATAAACTACAGGTACATACAACAATAAATACAAGCCCATTATCTACGGTATTTCCATTTGTATCGTTTGATTTAAGTTCTAACGAAGGAATACTGTACGGAATTAATCAACACAATAACTCACTAGTGTTGTTTGATAGATTTGGATTAGAGAATGCAAACTCTGTCGTATTTGGAAAGTCTGGTGGAGGAAAATCATATGCAATAAAATTAGAGATATTAAGATCTTTAATGCTTGGTATAGAGGGTATTATTATTGATCCGGAAAATGAATATAATTTTTTATGTGATGCTGTGGGAGGAAAATTTTATAATATATCTTTATCTTCTGATAGCCACATCAATCCTTTCGATTTGCCTAAAGTTCTAGATGATGAAAATCCAAAAGATGTCCTAAGATCAAACATTATTAATATTGTAGGATTAATGAGAATAATGCTCGGAGGATTAAATCCCGAAGAAGATGCTCTTATTGATCAGGCCATTGCAGAAACATATGCTGCGAGAGATATCACCGATAAAACTGACCCGAACTTATGGAAAGAGAGGGTCCCTTTGCTGTCAGATTTAGAATCAGTACTAGAAACAATGGATGGGGCAGAAAGTTTAGTTAGAAGATTAAGAAAGTTCACAAAAGGAGTATACGCAGGATTCTTTAATTATCCAACTAACGTCACTATGGATAATCAATTAGTCGCATTTGGAATCAAAAATCTAGAAACCGAACTACGTCCATTAGCCATGTATATTATTATGAGATATATCTGGAATACAGTTAAAGAAAGTTTAAAAAAGAGAATTCTAGTTATTGATGAAGCTTGGTGGTTAATGCAAACAGAAGACAGTGCTTCTTTCCTCTTCGGCATAGTTAAAAGAGGGAGAAAATATTGGCTAGGAACTACAACAATTACCCAAGATGTAAGTGACTTTATGAAATCAGAATATGGTAAGCCTATTATTACTAATTCATCTCTACAATTAATAATGAAACAGTCTCCTGCTAGTATTGATGTCGTGAAGGAGACTTTCAATCTAACAGATCAAGAAAAATTCCTATTATTAGAATCTCCTATAGGAGAAGGAATATTTTTCGCTGGAGAAAAACATGTCTCTATTAGGGTCGTGGCATCATACACAGAAGATCAAATAATCACCACCTCACCTGAGCAAAGATCTAAGATCCAAAAGATTAAAAAGGCTAAGGAAAATGTTTAAATATGTACTCAGATTAATAGTAGCGGTTTTCCTAGACATATGCATATTAGCTTCGATGACTCTTTATTTTCTGGGACAAGAAGGAGTTATAATAGGTGGAATTATAGTAGTAACATTAAAAACTATTAGTATTGGATTTCTACAGCTTACTCGAAACAAGAAAAAACCATCTAATGGAGGTGAATTTATAAAATGGATCGCTTTAAAACTAATTCCTGGTATTGGTTCTTTTTTTGCTACTAATACAGGACGCGTGTTAAGTGGAGCATAAAAAAATAATTCTATTTACAACTATACTGTTATTTTTATTAATATCAGTTAGCTTTTTATTTGCTCAAGAGTTGCAAGTACAATATCCAGAACTACCCGGAGTAGATAGAATTGATAGTTCTAAAGTTTCTTTACCAATACTTTTTACATATATTTATACTTTTTCGATAATAACAGCTGGAATTTTAGCCTTTATTCTAATCATTTGGGGTGGAATAAAATATATATCGAGCGCTGCTAACCCAGGTCGCATGTCAGATGCCAAAGAACAAGTAGGTATGGCTTTCTTGGGCCTGCTTTTAATACTCGGAGCTTGGATGATAGTAAATACTATAAATCCAGATTTAACTGCCCTCCAAATTGAACTAGTTGCCCCTGAAGGTGGATTTAAGCCGGCCAAACATTTTGATCCTTTAAAACTTAACATACCTGATGGGTTTAATCTTTTTGAACTTCCTATTGGTAGTTTAATCACTTCTGAATTTAAAGCATCTTCTTTCCTAACAGACACGGAAGATGACAATAAGCTTGATATAGATTATGCAGAAGAAGATTTAGAATGGCCACCTCTTATTAGGGACGGAAAAAGTTATGATACTGATTTTCAGGGAGCTCTATATGGAGCTAGATTAAAAAGAATAGTTGAAACTGCAGATACGGCTCTTCAGGTAATCACCAAGCTTAAGGCTGAAACAGAAAGTCTTTCCGATCTCATGAAAGAGTGTCAATGTCACAAAACATGTAAGGTTATTTCTGAAGGTTGTAACGAAGGATTCGGAGGAAAATGTTCTTGCGATTCAGGAGGAGATATTTGCAGTGAAAAAACAAAAGATAAATTAGAAGAACAAATTAATGTTAATAAACATTTATCAAAAGCATACGCAAAATTTCTGAATGCATCTAATTTAGTGGAAGACTATTATGACAACAATCAATCTGAAATAGACAACCTAAAAGATAACGAAGCCCGAGACTTAATAGGGCTAATGATAGAAGTAGAAAATAAGGGAGGATACAGCCCTTCTCCAGACCCTTTAGAAAGAGATATTGGAACTCAATTCTGGGAAATAGATAAATTATTAAGCTCTATGGAGAATATTAAAGAAAAAATAAATCCATACAATCAAGAGGGATTTGTTAATCTAATGACTTTTGCTGAAGCTAAAAGCTTAGAGCAGTCTACGGGCATATCTAATATAAAAATAAGACCATGGCAAGTTGCATTCTTGACCGGAATAAAAGATGTTGATGTCAAAAAAGATCCTGCCACATTTTATACTTTAGGAGATAATCCTATAACAAAAAACAATAAGATTATCTACGCTAAAGAAGAAGAAGATGATACAATGACTGTCCCAGATCTCACTCAAGAAGAAATAGACACAATTTTAAATACAAGAATTGACAGCTATGGCCTTACTAACTCAGAAGATCCCAACGCTGAATCTATATGTACAAAAATAGTAGAAATCCCGATAGGGACTGCCCTTGATGAAGCTATTAAATTAACCGCTAATATACGAGAAGAACTTCTTAATATATATAAATACGGATATGCGGAAATACTAAAATCTAAATTTGCACAACAGACAGCGGAGATAGTCAAAGACATGAGCTGTAAAACTGGCTGTCTAACATTTTGTCTCCCTCCGTTAACAATACCTGTGCCATGGCCACCTTTCGTTCTTGTTACTCCGAGCACCTGTATTCCAAGAAAAAACTGTCGTGGTGTTTTGATTCCTATATTAACCTTCGCAGTAGACACAGCAGATTCATTTAGTGGCAAAGATGGATTTAAAGGAGAAATAGAGGATTCATATAAAAAGCTAACGTCTGAGGATCCAATCGGAAAAGATTATTACTGCACAGATGTAAATGGAATTTGTAGAGATGATAATGGACGGATAATCAAAAGTAAGATTAAAGAACATGAATACACTCTTAAGGAAAAACTAATAGAAGTCCAAATGCTCTTAAATAAGGCTCGGGGTTCATCAAGTACTCAAACTGGAGAAAAGGGCATTTACGAAGAACTATTGGAAGAATATGTTCTCTCGGATATAGGAGAAGATATGGCAATAGATCCCGGACTTGAATTAGCTAAATTTAGAGATTCCAGCAAGATAGACCGCGTTGATTTACAGACATGCAGTATTCTATTCACTGAAGCAGGAGGATCTTCTGGTGAACAAGCTCAACGTAAGCTTTTTAGCTGTCGTACCGCTGAAGACTATGATACTATAACTAAAAATGATCGAGAGATATGTAGTACTGATCCATACCTAGATAGAAGATTCTTTTTCGGAGATAATGACAACAGAACATATCCTTTAAGTTGTTATTGTTATAACAAAGATACTGATACTTCTTACTACAACAAAGAAGATTTCCCGGGATTATATGCCTCTGCTATAGATCTAGGATTTCCGAACATAAATGATATCGTCAACACATTCTATGATAATCAAGATTTTTATTATTATGACGATGGATCCGAAATTGAGGGAATTGATGATATCTCAGACAAAATAGACAATATCACGACTGATTTAGCAGGTGACCTTAATCCTCAAGAAATGTTTAAATCATTCTTAAATGTAAATATTAAAGGTGAAACATTTATGGGATTAGGTAATAATTATTATTGTTGCATAAGATAATATGAAAAAAACACAAAAAATAACAATCGCAATAGTCCTTTTATCAATAGTTTTCAATATTGGCTTAGTTCTAGCTCAAGAAACAACTCTAGAACAAGAATACCCTTCTTTTACTGATAGAGTAGAGGCTCCTAGTAGTTCTAAGGTTTATCTACCTAATTACATCAAATACATATACTATGCTGTTATGATTTCGGGCGGAATAATAATACTTTTAGTACTTCTAATAGGAGGTTTTAAATTTATAGTATCCGCGGGTAATCCAGCTGCCATAACAGATGCTAGAGAACAAATATTATCTGGATTTCTAGGATTAGTCATTATACTTGGAGCATATGTAATCTTGAATGAAATAAATCCTGATCTAGTTGCTCTTAGAATTCCTATAATAAATTCTGTGAACAGGGGAATCATGCTTTATAATATGGACAACTGCGCTGGGCTTGATAATACTGCTGCAGGAGCTCCTGGAGTGCAAGATATACCTCAGGAAGTTCATTTTAAACTAATGAACAGCTCTGGTTCAGCAGATATAAACCCTCAAAAAAATACCACTATTCTTCCGAGATCATTCTTCTCATATCAAGATACTAAAGAAGATAAATTAACAATAGAATTTTATAATAATGATAATTGCCAAGGAACTCCTCATACCTGGCAATTAGAAGCTAACCGATGTTACAACCTCGAAGAAAATGGGGCTGACCTTAATATAGGATGTGTAAAATTCATATGGAGAACTCCTGGGGTATGGCTTTTCAATAAATTAGATCCTGAAACAGACGAGCCTGCTATACCATCAAAGTTACCTTTAGGATGGGCTGAAGGAGTGGACTATGTCGTTACCAGAATAAGCAGAGACGTACCCAATGGCTTTGCTGATAATATAAGGTCTATAGCTATTGTCGCTGACAAAGAATACGAAATTAATTATGGAGTTGTCATCCATAATCTTCCGGGAGCTATAAATAGCACTGAAAAGGGATGGTCTCATATATATTTACCTACTGAAAATATAAAAGGCTCTGGTGATAAAAACAAATGCCGAAGAATAGATGATGAAATATATACCTGTGGTGCATTCGATAAAGGTATATATTCTCCAAGCAAAGGTAGCTCTATCACCGTGTTTAAACTTCCCAACAATTCACCTAGTTTAAGTGATATATCTTTATATCGTCAAGCCAGTTATGATCCATTTATGGTAAATAATGAGAACAAAGATGCTAACTATATATTCACTCCAAACACTAGGCTGATCCCTGGTAACCCTTCTTGGGGAAAAGATGTTGGTTATATCAAAGTATTAGAAGGTGAAAAATGGAAAGACAATGGCAATGAAATGACTAATGATAAAAAACAAGTTCTAGAAATTACTAACGAACCAAAAGATTCTAATGGTGTTTCTTCTATAAGAATAGGTGATGGATCTAGATACTTTGTCTTGCTGTATAGGGGCTATTTTAAAGATTCAAATGTCATAGATCAGATAAATGCCCTATCAAAAGGAAATGACGCTCAATCAACAATAATAAACCAAGATACTCCTTGGTTAGGCACAGTTCAGTTCGATGAGAAAGTGGGAACTATAGTTATTCTAAGATACGGAGATTAAGCTGGTTTTACTACAATCCTTCTATCAGGATCTTGTCCTAAACTCTCAGTAGAAACATCTATTCTATTTTGTAGTTCAAGATGTATTATTCTTCTTTCATAGGCATTCATCGATTTAAACTCTTTTGGTTGTCCCGTTAGGGCAACATCGTCGGCATAAGACTTAGCTATCTCCTTAAGATAGCTAGTTTTTTTAGCCTTATAATCATTAATATCTAAATCTACAAATAAGTCTTTATCTAGCTTTCTCTTGATAACTTTATTAAATAGATGCTGAACACAACTTAGAGTTTTGCCATTCTCTCCAATCAACACTTGAGGCTCATCAAGAGTTATAGATACTTTGATAGTAGAGTCTTCTACTTCTTCTACATTTACTTTCACATCAAAAGAAGCAATTCTAAAAAACTCTTCGGTAAACTTTTTTACTTTAGTTGTAATTTTTCTTTCAAACATTTTTTTGTAATGAATATTTCTTTTTAGTAAAATGCTGTTGAACAGTTAAGAATATTGCACCTGTTATTAAATATATTCCTAATGCTGATGGTAATTGAAGCATTATAAACCCAAATAAAATAGGGAACATATATACCATTTGTTTCTGGAACATATCTCCAAATCCTTTCTTTTTAGTCTTAGGCTGATCTATAGTGGCAAACTTCATTTGGAAGAAGAATGTAACCCCAACTAATACTGCTATTATTGGAGAAGGCTCACTTAAATTCAATCCTAAGAATAGATTATTAATTTCTCCAGGCATTGGAATAAAGCTATATACATATTTTAAACTCTCCGTATTAATCCCTGTTTTGAATATATTATATACAGAGATAAAGACAGGCAATTGAATCAACATAACAACGAAGCTTGAAAATGGATTTATTTTATGTTTTTTATACAAATCCATCATTTGCTTTCCTTGCTCTTCCTTATTATCTTTGTACTTATTCTTTATTTCTTCTAATTCGGGCTGCAACAACTGCATCTCCATCTGAGATTTGCTAGCCTTGTCTTGCACAGAATATAAAAGAAATCTCACAAATAATGTTAAAAGGATTATTGCTATTCCTAAATTTCCAGTCAATAAATAAAATACAACCAATATGTTAAATAATGGTTGCCACAATATTACGTGAAAGAATCTCATAAATGCACTCATATTTTTTCTAATATACTATTGATTGTATTCTCCAGCCTAGCAAATTCTGTATCTTTATTAATTCCAGACAATACTACAATTACTATATCTAAATTTTTAATATTACTTATTTGTTGTTTTATGATCTCTCTTATCCTTCTTTTAACCAGATTTCTTTCGCTTGCTCTAGCGCAAGTCTTTTTACTGATTACTATTCCAATACGAGGGGATTCTAGGCCATTCTCAATGTATTTAAAAAGAAGTAAATCCTTTTTGATAGATTGTCCTTTTTTAAATACCCTTTCAAATTCCTTCTTCTTCTTTAATCTATTATTTTTAGAAAACATTTTAAGCAGAGAGTTCTTTTCTTCCTTTTTTTCTTCTCCTTCTTAATACATTAAGACCACCCGTTGTTCTGGAACGAACTAAAAAACCGTGGGTTTTCTTTCTTTTTCTAATATTTCTTTTAGTCTGAATAGCCATAATTAAATATCTTAATTATTACGCAGTATAGACTTAAACGGCCCTAAAGTCAACCTAGGTAATTATCCATAGCTTGTCCCCAAATTATCCACTTTTTTTACACACCCTTAAACGTATTCATGGGGTTTCCCTTGATTTGTATAATCAGGCAAGGTAGCATATCATAATTATATAGCTAATCAATAAGCTTTATGAATAATGAAGAACTATGGCAGGCTGTCCTGTCTCAAATTCAAATAAGTATATCAAGAGCTAATTTTAGTACTTGGTTTAAGAATACTAATATAATCTCCAGAGAAAAGGGCTCCATTATTATAGGAGTTCCTAATTCTTTCTCAAAGGAATGGCTTGAAAAGAAATATAATAGAATAATTTCTAAAGGACTTGAAGATATGAACGAGAAAGTGAGAAATATTGAATACACAGTAGTCAGCACTCCCTATATTAAAAAAATAGAAACATCAAAAATTAAGATACCAGTAGCTCAACTTGCAATAGAAGAGTTGAGTCTAGATAGAAATAGCAATCTTAATCCTAAATATACTTTTGAAAATTTCATTGTCGGACCATTTAATGAATTAGCACATGCTGCTGGTTGGGCAATAACCGAAAAACCTGGGATGGCTTACAACCCATTTTTTGTTTACGGAGGAGTTGGACTAGGAAAAACTCACCTTCTTCAAGCAGTAGGTAATAAGATTAGAAAAACAGCTAATAAAAAAATACTATATACATCTTCTGAAAGATTCACCTCTGGAATTATCAATGCAATAAAAAATCAAACTATTGAACAATTTAAAAATAATTATAGAAGTTTTGACGTTTTAATAATTGACGATATTCAATTTTTAGCAGGCAAAGAAAAAACTCAGGAAGAATTCTTCCATTTATTTAATAGATTATATGAATCTAATAAACAAATCATTATCTCTTCTGATAGACCACCTAAATCTATTGCTTCTTTAGAAGAAAGATTAAGATCTAGATTTGAGGGAGGAATGATAACAGATATATCTCATCCAGACTATGAATCAAGATTAGCGATTCTTAAGCAAAAATCCCAAGACAAAAAACTGATACTAGAAGACCCTATACTAGAGTTTGTAGCAGCTAGTATACAAAACAATGTTAGGGAGCTAGAAGGAGCCTTAAGATCTCTTGTGGCATGGCAAGATCTTAACTCTCAGAACATTGATATGGAATTAGCTAAGCAAATATTAAGAAAGACGATCAAGCCTCATACTCAGAATGTTACATTCCAAAAAATAGTTAAATGTGTAGCTGAATTCTATAACTTGAAAGAGAAAGAATTGTTCTTAAATTCACGCAAGAAAGAGATTGTAAGACCTAGACAAATAGCTATGTTCTTCTTGAGAGAAGAATTGAAAAGTTCCTACCCATATATTGGTAGCAAATTCGGAGGAAAAGATCACACTACAGCAATTTATGCTTGCGAAAAGATTAATAGAGAAATAAGAGAGAATGAACAATTGTGTCAGGAAATAGAATTGATAAAAGAGAAAATTTACGCCTATTGATAACTTGTGGATAAATAGTTGAATAACTTGAGGATAATAATATCGCCCAAATTGACCTCAAATTCATCCCCAAGTTTATCCATGTATATCAACAATTTTATCCCTACACTTATTAACATTTTATCCAGAGGAAAAGGCCTTGCCAACACTGACAAAAACATCGAAAATAGACTTATAATCATCCTATAGTAATAACAATAGTTAATTAAATATATGAAAATAATAATATTAAAAGAAAAACTTAAAAAAGCATTAAGCCTCGTAGAAAAGATTACAGGGAAGAATTTAACATTACCTATTTTGAATAATGTTTTGATAAAATCAGAAGAAGGATTTCTTAAATTATCTACTACTGATTTAGAGTTAGGTATTAATTATTGGGTACCAGCCAAAGTAGAGGCCCAAGGAGAGGCGACTATACCTGTTAGAATATTCTCTAATTTAATTTCGTTTTTAAATGACGATAAAATAGATTTAGAATTAAAAGAAAATAATCTAAATATTAAAACTGATAATCATAAATCAGAGATTAAAGGCTTAGATGCTAAAGACTTCCCAATTATTCCAGAAGTAGGCTCAGAGAATTCTGTTAATGTGGATACTAAGGATATCACACAAGGATTATTGCAAGTTATTGATTTTGCATCTGTTACCCAGGTTAGACCTGAATTATCAGGAGTATATTTTTCATTCCAAGGCAATGAATTGAAAGTTGTCACTACAGACAGTTTTAG
>Ga0307928_10003190_pt1 | contig 12517 bp, 14 predicted proteins | sample AceLakmetagen232_FD_201815 | JGI IMG/M metagenome (GOLD analysis project Ga0307928, IMG submission 201815) | Saline water microbial communities from Ace Lake, Antarctica - #232 | ecosystem: Environmental > Aquatic > Non-marine Saline and Alkaline > Saline | place: Antarctica: Ace Lake... | reverse complement strand
GGGTTCTTCTGAACCTTTACTTAACTTCACACCCCAACCTGTTTCTGTATAAATAATATCTCCATAAGGTTCAGGATCTATAAGATCAACAGGTTTTATGCGAATATTAGAGAACCACTTTGATATTACATCGTTACGTATATATATCTGAGTAGTTTGAGTATCGCCAGTTTTGCCATCATGGGCCGTGAGCAGTGGTCGTGTTAAATCACCAACATTCGTGATTGCATAGAATACATCATCTTTTTTATAATAAAGTCCAAGACCCATTACTGCCTCCTAAAATGTACTACGAGAAGGTTTGTTCTTTATTGATTTACCACGAGAACGTCTTCGTTGCAAGAACTGAAGTTTACGTTCGCTCTCTTTATCAATATCCCAACCAGCTCTACTAGTTTTCATAGTGTTCGCCATGTTATCAATTCGACCTGGCATAATTCCAGAAAGTCTATTTGATTCATAATCAAGTCTTCTTTCTTCAGGACTATGCTGTTCTGCTATAGCTTGTCGTTCATTAAAATCATTTTGATCAGATCTATCACGTTGATTACTCTCTCTATTGCGAGGATCAAGAGCGACACCAACTGATGTTACCACTCTTACAGTATGCAAGTCATCAAATTCTAGATGAAAAGCAACAATAGCTAGATTTAGTGCATCCAATCTATGGTCTTTAACCTTCTCGTCTTCTAAGCCATAGACAGGCATCTTAGTTGGAGTATAGCGTACAATAATGTAACTACGCAACTGGTTTTCTAATATTTTATCGTTAGCAGAAATTATTATACGATTTTGCTCAAACATTCGAATAGAAGCATTTACCATGAATGGCTTAGCAGGAGAACGTATCTCCTGGCCAGTAACAGGGTCTTTTGTTGTCAAAGTACTACCAGAACTATAACGCTTAAGAATATCTAGCAATCTAGCAGTATCTAAGTCTCCACCTTTGAATCTTTGTTCGTAGGCAGTCTTTCTAAGAAGCTCATAGTTGGTTGCGCCAGCTCCAGCATCAATATAGACAAAAGATGGTCTCCATTTCTTGTTTATATCTAAAACAGCTTGAACTCCTGACAATTGAGTAAATTCAGATCCAGCAATATGTACTGCTTCAACTACTTGGAAGTTTTGTGTTATTAAATTGTAGCCAAGAACTATAATCTCAGTACCATGTTTTTCATTCCAGTCAACACCAATACAATATCTCCATGATGGGCCACGTTGAATGTCTTCGTAATTATAGACACGCATCGCTCTGTCTACATAACTAGGTCTATATACACCAGATTCAGAAGAACCCCATTCTGCTAAATACTCATGAGTCCACATCTCTTCTGTAAATGAAGAACGTTCCATCTCAACATTCTTCCAGTGAGGTAGCACCTTGTAATTATGATGGAACTCTACATAATACGGATTGTTCTCACAAAGGTTATAGAAAGGAGTCTTGAAACCAGAAGGAGTAGAGAATCCGATAAGAGCTGTATCTGGATTAGTTTGAAGGATAGGAACTATAGCACCAGTAATTGCCTTCTCATCAATATAATCCATCTCTTCACAATAGATTCTATCAGCATCTTGACCACGGATACCGACACCTTCGGTTTTACCTTTAGTTCCAGCAGCGAACCCTCTAACTCTTGCACCATTAGATAACTTGATCTCATAATATGGTGCAGACACATCTCTAACTACCATACTAGACAATTCTGGATTGTTATTAATGAAACCACGAACACGATTTATAATTTCTTCGGTATGTGTTTTCTGTGGACCAGCAACAATTAATTTTATATTAGGTTCAGTAAATAAGTAATAGCAAATCTCGACACATACACTATCAGTCTTCCCTGTTCTACGTGCGATTCGTAAGGTTTTTCTTCTACTAGTACATCTTAAAACATTCTCTTGATACCAACGAGCAACCCATGGTTTACCATTGGGAAGTTTGAGATACTTAGCTGCCCAGTTAACAATATCAACTGTAGCCAACATCTCTTCCCATATCTCATCATCAACTGTAGCTTTAAGATTAGGATCTATAACGTCTTTTGGAATGCCAGTACAAGGAACAAGAAATCTTCCTGCAGTTGATTTGCCGTGTTTGTCTACATGCTTGTTGTATTTTTCAAGTTGTTTACGAATGCAATCATGACATTGTGGGGTTACTAGATCAATATCAAAAGGAATCCTTTTATCACGGAGATCTTCTAGTATATCAGTCATAATTTACCTGTGAACGAATGTGGCTTCTTGACCCATTAAAGATCGAGTTGACATAGCTCCTCGATTCATTAAGGACAAGGATTGCTGTCTCATTGTGGCAGCATTTTTAGTTTGGAAGGCGGCAGTATGTTGTCCCCAATTTAATCCACGTCTAGCACGTTCTCTCTCAACCATGCGATCTGGAATACCTAATGTAGCATCAAATGCTGCTCCCCCTGCTTCAGAACCTGCCAAACCACCAACTACACTTCCAACTACACTTCCAACAGCAGCACCAACAGCAGCACCAACAGCAGTCCCAGCAACTGGAATATAACTACCAATTGCAGCACCAATTGCAGCACCAATACCCATACCAGTCTTAAGGCCTGCAGCAGTACCGACTTCCCATCCAATATAACTACTAGCACCTTTGCCAAGTGCTCTAGTTCTATCAACAACATCTCCCTTACTTGCAAGAGCTGGTTCGGCGACAAGATATCCAGCCATTGCAATACCAGCGATACCACTAACAGCACCAAACTTTCCTGGCTTACCAACTTTCTTAACATCAGTTGTAGCTTTTTTAATACCTGGATCATTTTGATGTAATCTATTTAATTTACCTAATCGCTTTATATATTCTGGGCTACCTTCGAAATGTTTCTTACGCCATGGACTTGCAAGCATTTCTTTACGAGTGGGTGCAAAAATAGTAGCAGCCATTCCACCTTTAGCATAACTTTTAGCAAACTGTTGTCTGCCAAAAACATGTGACTTCCACATGCTTTGCTGAAGGAACGTTGCGTTTTGACTAGGGTTTTTAGAGAACCAATCCATTTATTAATATCCTTGGTTAGAACCAATAATACTTGAACCGATAGAAGAAGCAGATGCAACACCAGCACCCATTAGTGCTCGACCACCCCACTTATTAACTTTTACACTATTTTGACCAATTAAAGAAGAAGCTCCTTTTGCGAATCCTGGCATACGCTGGCCAGCAAAAGCCATACCTGCACCTACATTAGATCGAATTCCTCCCTGACCTAACATTCCAAATCCTGTATTAGTCATTTTCTGACCCATTCCACCAAGTCTGCCTAATCCACTTTTTGCCATACCACTGAAAGTTCTTCCACCAGCAAGTCGTTTAGCAGCCATGCCACCAAAGCCTCCTACTGCTCCCCCAGCTAATGCTCCCCCAGCGGCACCACTAAAACCTCCACCATCCATAGCTCCTAACGCACCACCAGCAGCAGCACCAGTCATCATTCTACCAAAAAATTTCATTATTCCAACCTCCTAAAAGATAGCTATATACTTTATATTATATTCCTTTATAGAACTGTTGTCGAGCCAGTTGATGAGAAACCATGATGTCCTTTGGTCGCACTAGCAGAAGCTCTAAGCCCAACACCTACAGATCTTTCTGATACCTCATGAAATCTTTTATTACGTTTAATAATAGCTGACTTGGCTCGTCTCTGTACTGAAATAACAGCAGACCGTCCTTTAGATACAGGTTTGTTGTATGCAGCCAATTGAGTATCAGCAGTTGCTATGACCTGACTTTTCTGTGCTCTGTGACGTATTTTGTTAATAACAGCAGTTCCAGTTTCTAAACTTCCTTTAGCAGCAGAGAGAATAGGTGCAGTTATAGGAACGGGTGCTTTCATATGTTTGCCGGTAATATAAGAAGCGACATCATCTGCTACGTCACCCAAAAATAGTTCGTCTCTTTCTAATTGTTTGCTACTTTTATCTAATGCTTCTGCTGTATTTTCAAAGAGTGCTTTCCTAGCATTTGGATCGCGTTCTAAACCAATAAGTTGTTGGTCTAACACCCTAACTTTCTCCACAGCATTATTGTAATCATACATCGATTCCATAACATTCTTAGAGGATCTCCTCGCCTGTCCTGGTCCGCGAGCACGTATTTGAAGAATATCTGCCACTTCACTAAATTCTTGTGCTCCTACTGGGCGACCAGTTGCTTTTTCGAGTTTTCTTTGAAGTACTGGCCAACCATGAAAAATTTCAGATGGTTGAATTCCACCAATCTCTCCTACTTTTTCTAATCTATTTGCCATACCCCAATCCAAAACTCCAACTTCTTTTGCACCAGTCTGTGGATTTATAGCTCTAACAATATTATTATTAGACATATCAGTATGAGTAATACCTCGTTTGTGTGCCGATTTTGCTATTCTTTCTGCTTCTTTAACTTCTTTTATACTAAGAGGAATATCTTTTACATTTGCACCAAGCTCAAATTTCTCCATAAAAATAGCTTCTTCTTTAAGACCAAAATCTTTTCCATGGCCATAAAATGATGGTGCACCATCTGCACCTAAAGCCTTCAAAGATTCAGCCTCTGAGTGCAGTCCTCCTAGAAAAACATCATCTATTTCTGAAGCTCTGGTTTTAATATGTGGAGTAGCTTGTATTGGTGTAAAACCAGTTTTAGCAGGAAGGGCACTTTTAACTGCAAACGGCAAACTAAACTCCTTTGTCTCTTTACCTACTTGTGCTCGTATTTGTGCTGTATAAGCCCATACCTGACCCTGACCACCTTGACCAAGTTTTTTGCTTGGACCTTTTAGTCCAGCTTGGATTGCTTCTTTAAATAGTTTAGATTGAGTAAATTGTTTAAAGGCTACATCATCAGCTGACTCATGATATATTTCTTTAGCAATCTTTCTTGCCATATCCCATTTAGCCTGGAATTCAGAATGCTGTCTAATACTTTGGGCACCTAAACCTTCTGAGCCTGGATGCATGCCTGGAATCTCGTTATAAGTACCTTTATGTTTGATAGCAGTAGGATTCTTCGCAAGATACTCAGAAAAACGTGGTGTGTGTCCTCGAGCAATTAAATGTTCTATAGCAATACTTTCACCGACCCATGGTGTCTGCTCAATAAGTTCTTCTGGTGTTATTGATAGACGTTCAATGCCAGCTTGTTTTAGTCGCTTCGGCGCAACTTTCTCTGCTTTCTTATAAATCTTATTTGTGCGTAAAACATAATCATGAATTTCTTTTCCAGAATCAGCCATTGCTTCTTGTACATTCTCACCAAGGTCAAGTCCACGCTTTTCTGCATTACGCATTAAACGTTTACCGCCATAAAAATCCTTCATTAATCCTTTACCTTCAAGTCCGCGAAATTTTCGTATTGCTGCAAAAGCTTCTGGTCCCATGCCCCAAGCCATGACAGCTTCACCTTCAATAACTTTTTCAGAGAAATGTGTACCAAATGCACTGTCTCCAAGTTTCCCTACTGCTTCTAGATATTTTTCTGGATTTGTTGCTTTAAGTTTGTTGTTTACACCTATACTTCGCACAAATTCACTTTCCATCAATTCGTGAGGATGAACCATAAAATTTTGGAAGGCAGTCTCTTTGGTAGATGGGGTACTTTTATTTAAATCACGTTGTATCTGAGCTAGCACAGAAGGATTTTTGCCTCCAAAAACAACATCCTTACCTGGATGTTTTGCTACATCCTCAATTCTGTCTACAATAATAACGTTTAGATTTGATTCAATAGTTCCAAAACTTTTCTTAACTTTACTTCTTAATCCTTTTAAAACCTCTAGGGCAACTTGTGGCTTCTTAAATCCAGAGCCAAAGTCAGAATGTTTTCTAATACTTTGGGCACCCATTCCTTCTGATCCTGGATGTAAACCTTCTAATAAATTCCGCTTCTTTGATCCTAATGTATCAATATATTTTTCAGCACCAATTCTTTCAGGAGATTTATATCCTTTATAATACGCCCAACCTTCTTCAGAAGCTTTCTGTTTATAAGCCACCATTATTGGTGATATAAACCCAGAACCAAAATCAGAATGTTTTCTAACGGACTGAGCGCCCATACCTTCAGAACCAGGATGCATACCATCAGACTTATTGTATTTTCTCTTTCTTGGTCCATGAGTCTTACGTAAGACATAACCCATTCGTTGGGCAGTATCCATTTCTTCTGCTGTTAATTCACGTCCCTCATCACCAAATGATTCTAAGAATGATTGAAATGCACCAAGATTAAGGTTTTGAGAGAGCTTATCAATACGAGAAAGTGTATTATAAGTAATAGCTTGGCCGGTATTCTCCTCTGCAACAGCAGAAGCTTTGTATCTAGCTAACTGCCACATACCTCGACCTTCATGTTGAGCTTCTGCTTCTATTTGGGCAGAAATATCTCTATTAATAATATCTTTTGATCGCGGACCAAAAGGTAAAGCAGAAACGGCACCTTGTCTAACTAATTCTTCATTTAAAACACTATCATCGCCTACAAGAGCACCAAGATATCTTCCGTATGTTTTTTGCGATGGATCAATAACCAAACTAAGGTTATCTTGCTGATCGACAAGATTTCTAAGTATATCTGAAGCTTCTTCTCCATAAGGCTGCGCCTGATCTATACGTACAGCTGCAAGAGGATCATCAGCATGACCAGCTACTTCGGGAGCATCAATGCCAGATAAACGGACAGCAATAGGATCTCCTGCGCCTCTTTTCCGTTCTAGCAAAAGACTATCTGCATCTTCTATACTAAGATTGAAATTACTAAGATCTACTTTTCGAAGATTCCGATTTCTAGGATTAAGTATTGAACTAGCAACTCGCGCCCCTAAATCTTCTTTTCCTAATTTCCCATATTGAACTTCTGCCTGTGCTTCTCTAAGCTCAGCCCTAAGTGCTGCTTGAGCTTTAGGATCATCCATAACATCAGTACGGAATCCAAGAATTCTAGGATCAATATCTTGGCCCATTAGAGAAGAAGGCAAACCTTGATAGCCAGAACCGAACTCAGAATGGGCTCGAAGAGATTCTGCTCCCATTCCTTGTGAGCCTGGATGTAAACCTTCTATAGTATTATAGGTCTTGTCCCTGCTAGAGAACATGTACCCAAGTACTAATGCAGCAGCCACTCCACCTGCAAGTAGCTTCCTATTCTTAAGTATTCTACCCCCAAGCCCACCAACCCTTTTTGTAAAGGATTTCCCCTCATTAACCCCACCCATTACTTGTGGACGACGTATAAACTTATCATAGTCAGACTGCTGCTTTAAAGACCAAGCAATATCAAGCTTCTGCTGATGAAGACGACCTACTTCTCTGTGAACAGCAGTTAATCTATTAGTATCTATTGGTCCACCAGAAGCTCGCACGGACTTGAACTGTAGGAGTTCCTCCTCAAGCTCTTGTAAAGGCTGTCCTAGGGTCCTTCTGTTAGACTCTGATAGGAAGGGCACTGTGAATTTCTGAGGGTCGTAAGAGGGGGCAGGAGGCTTCTGAATGCGATTCGCAGAGATTTCCTTGGCTCGCCATTCCATATAGTCGCGATCTAGTCTTTTATCTTCAAGTAAACTTACCACACTAGATCACACCTACTTTTAAAATGTATCAGTACTATTTTCCCAATCTGTTTCTTCTATATCTTCATTTGCAAGTTCTTCAGCATCTGCTTTGATATCATCAATACTGGGTGTTTTTGCTGTTCTAGTAGCTGCTCCAAGAGCTTTCTTGAGATTTGCGAAATGATCACCAATAGTTTCGTCGTCTCTTTGTTTGAGAGCTGCTGCTCTCTTGTATTTCTCTTTACGTGTTGCTGCTAATGATTCTAGTACTTGTTGTCGAATACGATGTATGCGTTCCTTAATTTCAATTAAAGGATGAGCATTAGTAATTTCTGTGGTTCTTTGCCCGTCGTCAGTAACATCTACCTTTAATAAGTTCCAAGCATCTTCATCAACAGCAAAACCAATATTAGCCCTATAATCAATTATGTCACATTCTACTAACTTGTTCACTAGAATCATGTCAATTCGGTTATCTAACTCAACTCCAAGATCTTCTACGTAACTTTTCATCCAACCAACAATAAGACTAGCCTCAATTACACAAGGCTCTCCTAATGGCCAGTTCTGTGTCTCGTGGAAAGGACAATGAGCAATCTTACATCTTGGTCCACCACAAAGACGAGGAATAGCAGCTGATGTACCAACCTTCATACGAATGATGTGATTGCGGAATTTTAATGCCTGTTCAGGCGTAAGTAGCTTATTTAAATCAGCTTTGTGATCCTCGGGCAAGTTAAGGAAATTAAAGAAATCTGTCTGCGTCTCGTTGCCTACACTATCAATCTGAGTCCCGTCTAACTTTATTAGTGCAGCCTTCGGAGTTCCTGATCCTTGTCCACCCATAATTAGCCACCCATATCTATAATTATTCGGCTATCAGGATTGCCACGAGTTGAGTTTATAATTCCCTGACGCCATTCTTTATTTAAATGTATGAATCCAGTTTTTCTGACTTGTATAATATCTAAACCCACGCCACACATAATATTTGTTGGATTATCATTTTGAAGATCAAAGAACCAGAAATCCATTGCTGACGTAATAATTTTTCTACGAGGCTTAGTAAAATAACTAGTTACATTATCACCAAATATTTGTAAGACATCATTGTAAATACCTTCAATCTGATCAGTAACTAAAAAATACCCTGTAACTGGAGTATGTTTATCCATTATCTTTCCAATCAATATCTTTTAACTTTATCTTATCAAACTTCTTATCTAATCTCTTTATTTGTTCCTCTAAAACATTAATGCGTCTTTTTAGCAAGGAGACATCAGGAGTATCAGTTTCATCTTCGTCGTCATCAACTAAGTGATCAAAAAATAGTCCCATTATCGTGCCACCCAATTCCCTTCTATTTCGCTTTGGAAATCATCGTTAGTGTAATGGTCTCTATCGACAAGTATATCTTCATACCAATCTAAACCACTAGGTGTCATTTGATACTTGTAGTATGGTGCTGTGTCCCAAAGAACCTTTAATGGATGAGGATTATGAGCATCATAGACAAACGGAGTAAAGGCAAGAATTACCTGACAACGCCAAGCTTTAACTAAATCAATTGCTTGATTAAATACATCAGGTTTAGTCCAAGGTCCAGGATCTTCAAAGATAACACAATCGATATCAGTACGACCTCTAAAACCTACCAAGCCAGCATCACTATATGTTCCAATCTCTATCTTCTTATTACAACGTTTGATTATTTCTTTTCCTAGAATACGATTGCTAACTAAAAGAAGAACATTACTATCTTGTAATGGTCTTTCTAAAAGCTCAACAATAAGATGTGTCTTACCTGCATTACGAGGAAAACAACACATTACATTCTCGCCATCATAAACTTGATCAAGAATTTGAGCGAATAGTTCATCTCTCGCCATCTTTATATTATCCTTTAAAGAACTCTAGTTGTTCTCCAATTCCAACTGGAGCAGAAACCCTTCCTGGTCTTAGAGGAACAGTAGGTCGGTAATCGAATGCTACAGCCTTCTCCATCTCAATTGCCGTTGCATTACCAACAACAAAAGACTCTGCATCAAAATACCTTGCAAATAGATACTGTGGCATATCGTAAAGATCACCCTTAGACTCTACAGTAATCCAACCATTGTGATTGTCAGCACTGATGACATCATAGGCAACATTACGTTTGAAAGCGTCATCAAGGAAATCCTTTGTACAGACAGTTACTGCTCCTGCTGGAAGACGAAATTCAGAACCACCAGTGTTAGGATGTACTACCCACCATGATTCGCCGATTTGTTTGGGATATTCCCTAGGATCAATCTTTATTCGTTTCATTGTCTTTGTCCTCTGTAATAGTAAAAGAAATCGTTGCCTCTGTTACAACATCATCAATGGATATTCCCCATTCGAAATAGTCATCAAACTTAATGACCTTGTTGATTAGTTTCGATTCAGCACCATATTCATTAGCACCATATTCATTAGCACCATATTCATTAGCTGCATATTCATTAGCTGCATAAATGACTAAACGTCTTTCCTGATTTACTAAACTTTCTATCTCATCTAGATTGTCAAAAATGACAAAGACCATCGAACCACCATGCTTGTTAGCAGAACGCTTACCAAAAGATACACTTTGGACTGTCCCCACTGCACCATTATATTTAACAGCTGGGTTCCCCTTTATTTCATACTTTTCTCTAAACTTTACATCTGGCTCATTAATAAACACCTTAATATCTACACCAGAGTAACTATGGTATCCTCTTGCAAAACCTATTGGATCAGCACGACCTAATGCATATATAGGTAGTTTTTCTGGTGGCTTAACTTTCTTCCTAAGTTTCCTAAGTTTCTTAGCTATATAGATACTTGTTACATCTATTAACTCAAGTGCTAAATCTTGCAACATCTTCATCTTATATATTCTCCGAATCTACAGATTCTTTCTTTCTCTCAATAGCTAACATCCCATCATACTTCAAGAACATGTATTCTCCATTTTGGATGGGTATTCCAGTTTTACCGTAAAACAACACAGTATCACCAATACCATACTTAATCGCTGCATCTTCGTCTTCTTTATCCTTCTTGACAAGATAAGCAATATCATCACTGATCTGAAGTACTTGCGCTCTCTTTACTACTTCTTGTCTATTCTTTGTCTCAGCTAAGACAACAAGTCCAGCTGGAGTCTTACTCTCTCCTGCTGGCTTCTCTGGTTTAACTAAAATCCACTCTTCGATGACTTTAATGTCTTCCATGTTTATTTCTCCTGTTATATAGATCTTTGTGCTGCGTTGGAAGGTACTTGCCTGCTATGACCACGAGGTTTCTCGTAGGTCTTAGCCCAGTTATGATATAGCCAGATGATGGCCTGTGCTGCACCATCAGCTTGGTCATGCAAGAAGAACTCTTTAGCTAAGACTGCATATCTACAATCTGCTCCGTTCTCTGATTTCTCAACAAACCATTTGTAACGCTGGAGCATAGAACTGTCTTCTTCTCCAGTGGCATCAAGGAATTCTGCAAACTTCTTTAGAATGCTAGGATTCATTAATTTACGAAGGTTTTCACGAAGTGTAGCTAGGTTGAGTAACACTTGGTCTCTTCCAGACATGTAGCAAACTCCTGGGCTTATCGCCGGTTTCTACTGGAAGCCTGAGTATGTAACTGATCTAGGACTTTGTCAAGCTTTATCTCTATCTTCTCAAACTGTCTGCTTTGATCCTCTAAACATTGCTGTACCTTGGTGAATTCATGCAATGGAACATATTGTTCCTTCATTACATCTCGTAACTCTGCCTTGGTTACAAAGTCTTGCTCTGCTGTCCAGTCTCGGATTGAAGCATGAGCACCAGTTGCCCATATTGCTACGCCGACTACAGAGGCAATGATTGATAGTAAAAGGACAGCATACTTTGGCCAGTCAGAAGAACGTTTATTGACAGCATGATCAATCTGCTCAAGAGAGATCACATCAGTTATTTCTCGAGTATCTTGAGGTTCAACAAGTGGTGTCATGAGTTCCCTCCGTTATTGATTACTAATAGAGAATTGTGTCTCTAAGAAGTATATCATATCAAGAAATATTATGGCCGATTTGGAAGGAAATGGCTGTTTCTACCTTTGTTTACCAATACCTATAAAAAATTTTCTGAGATTGTTTGATGGAAGGTGAAATCTAGGAAAAATATAAAATGAAGAATAAACGAGGATGTACCAATGTGTATATATGTAGTATAGGAGTCCCATGTTTCGTTCGGAGCCCACGGGTCGAATATGACCCAATCAACCGAGAGCATTGCTCTCAAGGAGTATGTACCATGTCTACCAAAGAAGAAGAGAAGTACGAGAAGTACTGTGCTCAGTATCTCCTCAATGGAGAGAACAATGACAATGACAATGATGATGAGTACTGTGTGTGCTGTGGTGCTCAGCTCTTGGCAGGTGATGGGCAGAATATCTGTAACATCTGTGATGATGACGAGGACTACTAGTCCTTATGTTCTAGTACATTCATAGTGCTTACTACTATCAGTAGTAGGCATTATTGAGTGCATTAGTGTGCTCTACTAACGCTACTATGAGTAGCAGAGAGTATCACTCTCAAGGATTATGCCACCAAGAACAAGATCAGCCACTGCTACCAGATGGCTTCTTTCAACGAGGATAAATTAGCCAATGAAAGGATCAGGCCCAACTATTCCTGCCCCTCGCAGAAGCAGGAGGAGCACCTCAAGAAGTTGAAGGCGAGGATAGAGATGTGGCTGGAAAGGGCCGAGAAGCTGAAGGGTTAGTATCCTCATCAGTGCTCATCATGTGTATGCATGGTGGGTACTGTCGAGTGTATTATCACACTCACAACAGCTACTGTATGTAGCAGAGAGGATGACTATAATGTCATTCAAAGAGTTCGTATGTTCTGGTATCGAGAAGATCGAGGGTGCTTGTAGTGTGTACGC
>Ga0307928_10003189_pt1 | contig 12517 bp, 20 predicted proteins | sample AceLakmetagen232_FD_201815 | JGI IMG/M metagenome (GOLD analysis project Ga0307928, IMG submission 201815) | Saline water microbial communities from Ace Lake, Antarctica - #232 | ecosystem: Environmental > Aquatic > Non-marine Saline and Alkaline > Saline | place: Antarctica: Ace Lake... | reverse complement strand
GTCTATAATAGTTGCTGAATTACCAGACCACCATGCTGTTGCCCCTATCGTTACGGATTGAATCGCATCTGGAGATTGACTCTCTGTAAGAACGTCCCAAATCTCATCATCTACTGCTTTAACAACTCCTTCAGTGATTTTGTAGATTGTTCTTTTCTGCACATTAATATCATTAGTGATAATATCTTCATAATGGATAAAGTCTTCTAAACCATACTTTTCAATATATGCTGCTACTTCTTCCCATGTTACAACAGCTTGTGGAAAGTTACCACCTCTTGGAATTCCTTTAGTAGCGTTACCTGTTGCTCCTGCAAGAACATCAGTAGTTTCTCTAAAAAATGTATTCTTCCACGCGTTAGTTGTAGAAATAGTCACTGCCTGCTTAAACTTATATTTTCTAACTGCAACTTGCTTAATAACAGAATCAACTAACTCCTTACGAAGTCCGCTTGTTCCTACTTCTTCACCTAGGACTGCCATTAATTATATTTCCCCTTTTTAATTTCCTTGACTTCTTCCTTGACTTCTTCTTTAGCCGAGAATCCATTCTCCTTCAAGGCCTTATCTGCTTCTTCCTTCTTCATCTTGTGTAAATTTGCTATGCTCATAATGCTAACCTCACATTTATTACGTCTGCGTCTGCTGCTGTTTCCATTGCATATCCCATTACTGCTGCTCCCGATGCTGTGGATGTTGCTTGTGCAATCATATTTGCTACATCTGAAGAGACTACTGGTAAACCTACAACAATAGCTAAACTTGCGGAGGCTTCAAACACACCATTAGTCCATACAGAGATAGAGGTAGATAAGTCAGTTGCTGATTTGTCCATAGCTGCAATTCCTGCGATTGGTTGAGTAAAAGAAGCTGCGGCTGCTGCAGTTCTTGCGTCGCTTAATGCTAATAAAGTTCCTTTAGAAATTGCTACTCCGGACGCCACTGTATACCTTCTAGGGTCTCCATCATTATTTTGTCCGTAGAGTTCTACCTTTGTCCACTCGTTTGCCATGAATATATGGGTTGTGCGAACTATTTAAACTTTGCCTTTTATAAGAATTCTTGAATCCTTGTCACTTTTGCTATTGGGTCGAACATATCTGCCTTAATATCTTTCTTAATTCCAATTATATGAACTGATACTTTTGCTCCCGATAGGTCACTTAATCCTCTTTCACTGTCGCCAAACGTTATTGAGGGAGGTATTTTAGCAGCTTCATCATATGCCTTTTTTGGGATTTTCTTTAACCCTATAATCTTTCTAAGAACTCCTAATTTTAATTTGGATTTAATTTTGTTTTCAGAAATTCCTATCCCTCCCCATTTTTGATTCATAATACTTAAGACTGTTGGGAGTGCTTCTTCCGGGAAGATATACTCATAAGTTCCTAATACTGAATCTCTAAGTCCTCCCTGGACTAAGACCATTTCTTCCTCTTTAGTGTCTTTATTAAATCTCCTCCACTTGAAGAACTGACCTTGCGCTAGTGCTTTCCATAGATTAACCTGTTCGGGTAATCCTCTAAGATAAAATTGAAGGTGCATTTATTCGTCCTCCTTCATAAAATCTTCTGCTTCAGTTTGTAAAGTTTCTTCTTTAGTTTTAACTTCTTCTTCTTGTCCAGCGTCTGCTTTTCCACTCATTTCCATCTTCTGTTGGATTTCTTGAGACCTTGCTAATTCTACTTCCATAGCATCATTTTCTTCTTTCAATTCTGCCGCAGTTATTTTCTTTTCTTCTTCCATTTTATTGACCTCCCTGATTTAATTGTCCGGTAGCTTTATTTGCTTGTTCTACATACACTTCACTTGCCTTTCCTGCCGCTGCGAACTTTGCCCATTCAGATTCCCAGAATCCAATAAATGGAACTCCCGCAGTGATATTTAATGTTTCTTGGATTATTTCATCAATTTCATATACTTTATCCCATTGTCCATTCTTTGCTGCGTTTGCTTGAACTATTGCACTTGTTGTAAGTGCGTCTCCCTTTTCATTTTGCGCCCAGAATAAAGAAGTGTATAATACAGAACCCAAGATTCCTAGATGTAGGGCAGGGTTTTTTGTTGCTGCTGCTAATTTTGTTAAATAAGAAGTTTTAAGTGCATAGTTTTTAGCATTGTTTGTAACTCTTGCCCAATTATATGTTCTAGAAATATCTGCTACATTTTTTGTAACTCCATTCACTGTTATAGTTGCTCCTGTTTGTGGAACATGAGTTGTCATTTTTGCTATGGTCTTTTCTGTTATTCCTTGAATTAAATTTATAGCAGTTGGAGTTGGCCCGATTGGAACTTGTCCAGCGTGGAGTCTCCCTTCTTCTTCTAGTTCTTTAAATCCCCCTATTGGTCCAAATACATCTCCAACTACATCTCCGACTTGTCCTAGTAAACCTTTCTCTTCAGAGATTTGTTCAGTTTCTTCTATTGTTCCATCTTCAGCTTTTTTTGCTTCTCTTTCTTCGATAAATTTCTCCGTCTTAATATTTTCTTTGGCCCCTTCAATATCTAAACTTCTTTGTGCTATATCTTTAATTCCCCTCTGTGCTGCCTGTTCTTCAGTTTCTCCTGTTTTTCTTCCCGAATATTTCTCTCTTTGAAATTCCTCTTTACTCACTTCTCCCGCTCCTGTAGTAAATGTTTCCCCTGGTTTATTTCTAGCTGTCTGTTTTTCCTTAGTCTCTTCTTTTCCAGTTGTAGGATTATAATATTTATTTCCGATTCTTGAAGTTCCTATGGCTGCTGTTCCTGCTCTTTCATGTTCTTGCTTTTTACTACCTGGTTTATTTTTACCCATTAATCATTGCGGCTAAAAAAGGAATTGCCTCCCCTCCGAATTTAATTGATATTGCCCCTGCAATGTAGATTAAAAATCCCTCTATTCTCCCCATTTTACTTTCTAATTTGTCAACTCTTTTTACTAACTTCATTGTCCTGACCCCGCAGTTGTTTCGTTAGGTTGAGTTGCTTGAGGATTTTCACTTTCTGCTCCATCTTTCTTTTGGTCACTTAATAATTCATTCTCTAAACTAGCTGGAAATTCTAATTCTATTACTAGGTTTAATTGACTTAATACTTGTTCTTCAATAAATAACTGTTCTTCTTCTATGTTCTGCTGGAAGGCTAAGTATGCTATCTTAGCTGAAGCTTCGGTAAACTCCCCACTACCTCCTAGTATGATTTGAGGAACACCGACAGCCTCATAGAAATAATCCCCTTGTGCTTCAATCCATGCAAGAGGGTTAAGGGTTGCATTGGGCGCTACAGCCAATAACTCTGATTCTGATACATCATAAGGTTCGTAAATATTGTCTCCGGCAGCAGTTGCTGTATCCATCTTTGCTTTATATGCTGCAATTTCCGTTGGGTCATCTGTCTTAAGTTTGAACTTCCATTGAGGCATAACGAATCTGTGCATCACCTTTTTGTAATCTGTTATACTCTCATTTCTTGCGAGTATGATATTCTCTACTGAATTTATTACTGATACTCCGTGGATTTGGTCTCCTATCCTATTTCTTGATAAGTGAAATATTCTGTCTGGTTTGAATTTTGTAATCTTACCTTTATAAGTATCCTCATATCTATCTAGCATTCCTTTTTTATTTGCTATAATCTTTATTCTTCCAGGGTTAAGACATTTAAGATTTATTAGATTTCCTTTCTTATCTCTGATTATTTCTGTATAACTATCTCCCCCAATGTAGTAGGTTCTAATCATGTTCTCGAGGATTGTGTTAAAAGTGTCCATTCCATTCCCTTTGATTGTGTCCAGTAACATTGTTGTTATTTCATCTGCCTTGAATCCTTTACCAATAGTCCATGTTGCCTTTGCGTTTATCGTCGCTGTTAGTTCGGGGATTTGATTAAAATAACCTAGTTGTTGTTGCCAGTTATTATTCATCCAGCCTATTTCAGTTGTTTGTGGAGAGTCTAATTCTTCAGACCCTACACTAAATGATTCTAGTGCATCTTCTTGGTCTCCTGCGACCATCGAGTCTATTCTATTTTCTGTCATTATGAAATTACCTTAAAAGGCAAATATGCCTCACATTTAGTATTAGTTTTATTTCCACTTTGATATGACCCTACGAATGCTACTGTCCCATTTGCAGGATCATGTAAAAGATAAACTCTCCCTGGATTAGAGGCGACCATAACAAACCTAAGCTTTAAAACATCTCCAACTCCAAAATGTGTTCTGGGTAATGTTATTTTATTAACTGCTTCGTCTTCTGCTAGAGAGGATGTGGATAGTTGCGTTTGGATTGATGAGGCTATAACTGTTGAATTTTTGACTATCGACACTGTGCAGTCTCCATCAGAGGGATTACCATTTGAATCCATTAGCCAGTGATATCTTATGATTGCGTCACCTTCGAGGATTTGGGATTGTTGGAATGTGATCTCGAAGTCTTTAGTTGCTCCTGCTCCGAAACTTGTCTGCTTTGTATCTGTTGGAATAACTTGCGTCATCAAAATATATTCTGTTCCAGCTGTTGCATCATTAGTGTCTGATGCTATGATATTAAGATATCCAACATTAGTAATTAAATCTGTAAAGGAATAAGACGCAATTCTTTGGTTTTGTTTTAAGTAAGTCATAGAAACACCAACTCCTTCTCAAAATTACCAAACGTTTGATTCTGCGCTCTATCTTCCCAAGCTACTCCCTGCCCAGCCATAACAACTGCTTCTGACATTAACTCTCCACCCTGCATTATGTCTGCGAGTAATCGTCCCCATTTCTCTACTCTTGCTTTAGAGACTATAATATCTACTTCCTTTCCTAACACTCTGTTCTCTAACCACTTCTGACTTTCAGCGCCACCCTCATTAAGTTCCGGGGCTGCTAGATTTGATATTCTCACTGGGAATGTAAAATCTCTAAAGTCTGCTTCTATTGTCACTGTATCTCCATCATGGACCTTAACCACTTTGGCTCTAAAATCATCTACTATTTGTTTATGTGGAGATTCAAAATAATATGTATCCATCTGAGCATTTGTCAGTTCCGGGAATCTGTTAAAATCATGCGCCAATTGCGAAGGTTTGTGACTTAATATCTCTAAGAATACTTAAGCATCTTAAGTAGGCTTTTTCTAGCACATCTAATTTAGTTTGAGTAGTTGAAAGATTCCAAGCATCTGGGTCATAGTTTACAAGATCCATGGCTGCTAGATTTGAGGAGGCCCTTGTGAGTATTGATTTAACATCTACATTCAATGTAGCGTATTTATCAGACCAGTTATATCTTGTTGCTGCGTTAATTTCACTCTCTGATTGCGCTGCATAATCATTAATAAGGGCTTCGGATGCTATTGCAGTTGCATTTGCGTTTAATCCTGCTTTTCTTATAATTTGTGCGGCTGTTGCGAATATCCCTGTGTGTGCCATCTTATTTACAAAAGGCCATTATATTTAATCCTTTGCTTTTTACAAGCCATGCCGCTCTTATCAATCCTTCAGTGATATGAGAGTATTTTCCGAATATTTTAATCTTTTTTGTCTCTTTATCGATTTCGAACTGAATACTTGTTAGACTTCTTATTAATTCGTCGTCGCTATTGAATTTTAATAAACCCTGTTCCATCATAATCTTTAGATTTCCATACATATCTTCTTTTAGTAATTTCTTAGATTTCCCCTCTTTGTCGATTTCTCTCGAAGCGTTGTTAAGTCCGATTGTCTTACGTCTTAGTTGATTGTGAGTTAAAAGGTAATCTAGGATTGGAGTTCCTAAACCTCCATCATCTACCCCTATTTTTTTGTAGTTGTGTTTTTCGTTTAGTTTTATAATCTCATTTACTGTTTCCCATGCCCTCACTCTCTCCGTAGTTTTATAACCTTTGACAAAACTGTTCTTCCCAGAGTTCTCTAAAGTCACAAAGGCGTTCTGGTCTCCTCCATATCCTGCAAAATCTACCCCTAAGTAGTTTCTCCCTTCTGTTATTGTTGAACTGCCAATACAACTGTTAATAAGGTCTAGTGAGAATAGTTGTTGGAGTGCGTCCAGGAATATAGCCTCATATTCTTGAGCAAATTGTAGTTTAGTGAGTGCTTTTCTCTGTTGGTCCAGGAAGTCTTTAGTTATTCTAGGGCATGCTTCACTCTTTACGTGGATTTCGTGGTAGTTTTCTTTGTCTTGGCAGCAGTCATAAAAGAAGCCCACATTTCCCCTTGGAGTCGATAACAAATCAATCGTCCCGCCAGTAGTTGCCAACATAGGTTGGACCGCCACAAATACGGCCTCTGGGATGTAGTGAGCTTCGTCCGCAACGAGTTTATCGACAGTAAATCCTCGTAATCCGTATCCTGTCTGTCCGGCAGGTTCCGCCCTAATGACTGACCCGTTTTTGAGTTCGATTTTATGAAATGTAGGTCGTCCCTTAATTTGATTCTTTGCGAGTCCGATAATTTGAGATTTGACCTTTTCCAACAACTCAATGCTTTGTCTGTCCACAGAGGCGATAATGAGAGTTGATGTTTTGATATTGAGGAGCGCAAACAGTGCAACTCGGAGGGATTCGGCAAAAGACTTTCCAGATTGACGGCCAGCTCGAACAACCGTGTTTCCCTCATGTGCGATATATTCTTTTTGCCAATCATCTAATTTAATCCCCAGTTTATTTGAAGCATAGTCTATGACATTTTCCGCATTCCATAAGTTTTCTTCCTTTTCTAAAATTGTTGAGTTGGTCTTCTTGTTCTTTAAAGAAGTCAAATAATTGTGCGATTCGTTCTTCGAGGATTCGGATTTTTTCTTCATCTGTTATTTCCTCCATTAGTTTACCTTAAATATCATGTGGTCGGTTTCAGTGATTAAACCAGTGTCAATCATTAACCTTAAACTCTCTTCAATCACTCTTTCAGAACTCCCGATGTTGGTCATTACTTCAAATTGAATTTTAGACATCTTTAACTTTTGGCCCTTATAGTTGAACAACAACTTCTTTAATTTAGCATATCTAGTTCTTTGGTCTTCCATGTGTTTATGTATATTTATATGTATTTAAACCTTTCTATTATATACAGTCTGTTTTATTTCTTCTCCCCCTAGCTAGCTTCTTAGCTAGCTAAGCTACCTTGAGTAATGCTCTTCTTTCTAAGCGAAGCTTTCTATTGATTACTCCTTCAAGGCAAAATACATTTAGTAATTGCTACCTAGGTTATAATCTCAACAGAAATGTTGTATATATTTGAACGTCTTGTTCCGATACAACAGTGAGGGAGTCTATGCAACACATCGTTTTCGTATGTCTTACTTGGATAATCGTCTCGACAGTGACACTCCTCCTCAATTTTAATTAAGGACTGTTTTTGTAGAATCATGAGAGTTCTAAAGTTTTAATCTTTATAAAATGTTGTGGTCCCGCAGTTATAATTTGGTCAAAAGTTCGCACAATCCAGCATATAGTTAATATTTTCCCTGGAGTCCTACACAAAAAGAAAAAGAAATAAACCCAATAATCGCATAATACATCATTAAGACATAAGCTAGCCGAGCGACCGAAGGGAGCGAGGGATAGGGCTGGCCAAGCCAGCCTAAGCTCCCCCCGAGGGGGGGCAGGGGGGGTTATACAATAGCTAGCCAGCTGAGGTAGCCCACAGCTGGCCAACTAGCTAGCCCTGCTGGCTAGCTAAACTATGCTAACTGAGGTAGGCTGGCAGGCAACCCAGCCAGCCGTTGCACAGTTAGCTTATTCCCCTGTTTTTGCTAAACATCTCACAGCCAGGCTGTGCTAGAAAAAATCATAGATTTTTAAAGTGAAGCTTGCTTAAATACTTTACGCAAACACAGAAGCAGAAAAAAAAGGCTAGAAGGGCGTTAAACCCCTCTAACCAAATCTGCAAAACGTTGTCTATGTTCAGCACTAATCACTGAATCATCTTCTAATACTAAATCACAAAAGCCATCAGTTTGCATAAACAACACCTTTTCAGCTAATTCTTCTCTATTCATATTTATTTACAACCTCCATTGCACCCAGTTAAGGGAGGTTGTTTTCTTTCAAAAAGATAAGAGGCGAACTTGGAGCATTAAGGCTTTTATGCTTTGGCTACCCGTTGCAAAGCTTAAATGCTTATGCGACAGCCTCTTGTCGGGCTAAGCCATTTCTTTGATTCAAAGTCCTCTTATCACAATCACCACACACCTTTCTATGTTTAGATTCAGACACAAACACCTTATCACACCTTGAACACACTCTCTTATACATCTTTTCCCCATGTGTTGCTGTCTTAATGATTATCTTTCCTTTTCGAATACACAACTCCATTTCTCTTGATCCCATGATTATAAATCTTCCTTCCAATGAGGATTCTCTTTTGTGAAATTCCCATTTGCAGGACAGACAAACCTAAGTTTTCCATTAATTGGTTGAGGACATTTAACACACCAACATCTACCGCAAACAGTTGTCATTTCATATTTCCCGCAATTTGGACAAGTTCCCATGATTATAAAATGTGGGAGGATGGAGCCAACCCTCTCTAATCTCCTTATTTCTAAGGCGCTTTGTAGCCTCTTACGAATTAAGCTATTCCCACATTCCAGTCTTTCCCGGTGTCAAGGCTTTTGTTTGATAGAGCCTACGGGAGTCAAACCCAACTACCAAAGCACACGGCAGGATTCGAACCTGCAAGCGAGTGTTAATTTACGCCGTTCCGAAGGTCACAAGCCTCGTGTGCATATTAACGCCAATAGTAGGTGTTTAAACCTATATTAACGTTTTACCCAAATAGGGCTTAATAAATTAATGTGATTCCGTTGGCTTTTCTTTCGATAACTTTGCCTTTCGTGAAGTCTTTGTGAAATGACAGGCTCGGTAGTTTAAGAACTTCCTTTGCTTTTTGGACAATTTCCTTAAAGGTTTCATTCATCTTTACCTATTTGGAAACGTTTATCCCACTTCTTCTTGCTTACTTTCTTGTTAAAAATCCAATACTTTGTATCATCTTTCTTCTCGAACTTCAAGTTAATACACATAAATCCATTAACAAGATTTTTACAAGAGTAACAAGAGTTACAAGAGTCACAAGAGTCACAAGAGTAACAAGAGTCACAAGAGTCACAAGAGTTACAAGAGTTACAAGAGTAACAAGAGTCACAAGAGTAACAAGAGTCACAAGAGTCACAATAGTTACAAGAGTTACAAGAGTCACAAGAGTCACAATAGTTACAATAGTAACAATAGTTACAATAGTAACAAGATTTATTCATTTAATTCTTTAAGATAAAATCTATAACTTTCCAATATGTCTAGAGGCTTTGGGTCTGCATGATTTCTGAACTCTACCTTTAACATACATTGAGCAACTATAATATTATCTCTATTAGTTCCCCTTGCACTTGGAGCGTTAGCTATAGGCTGTTGAGTTTCCTGAACCCTCTCTGCTTGAGGTGTTACATTTGAACCTACAAACGCCCTAATGTTCCAAAAGTTCCCAGCTTGTTTAGTCTCTGCTTCACATTCAATGTTTAGATTCTGTCCAATTACATTAGCTATATTTTCATCCCATACAGTATACTTAGAACCATTAGGACATTCACAACTCCAAAATTTAGTCTTTCCTGGTCTTTCTACTGCTTTAATTTCTTTTATTGTTATTTTTTCCATCTTTTAACCCCCTTACATCTGTTTAAGTGTTCGTTGATTAATTGGTAAGTTTTAAGTAAAACTCCTAGCGTCGATAAGATACATAAATATTGAAGACACTCAATAGCACTCGTTGTTATTTCAAACATCATTTGAATTGTTTAATGAGTGCTTCCGCGGTAGCTTTATTTAGAGTTGCTCTTTTTAAGGCAATCGTAAACCTTTGAATCTCTAGGCTTGATTGCTCGACAACTTCTTTACTCGTCTTAACAATATTCTTTTTATCTTGTTTGGTTATTTCCATGCTTATATGTATATTTATATGTTTATAAATGTTTCTATTCTTCTATGAACCACTACTGCGAACCAATATATACTAGAAACAATAGAGCCTAAGAATGGTTTACCAGCGTCGATAAAAGTCTTTTTTATATTATCTCCAAATCTTTTATCCGAATATTCTTTATGCCAGGTGTTGTCATGTTTCTTACAACACTCTCCAATATCCACACCAAAAACTACATCGGGGCTCCAGCTACAATAATCCTTCTTCCCATCTTTTCTCATAAAAAATTCTTTCATCAAAATACCTCCTTCCAGGTATCTCCTATGTTTACTTGCATACCAGCGACGTCTTTCCAAACATCCCCTATATTTACCTTGGCTGCTGCTATATCTTTCCAATCATCTCCGATATTAATTTGAGTGTTTGTTCCTGTTGCTGCTGTTTCATAAACTGCATAAATTCCTAAACGCCTAGTGTATTTGGAATCAGCTGTTCCGAATGGGTCTATTAGTCCTGACTGTTTATTTCTTGTAGCCCATGTCCCACCTTCTAAATCTTGGTCTACTTCTCCCCCCTTTTCGTCCCAAAAAGCAATCCAATAAGTATCTTCTGCTGTAACTGCTATATTTAATCCAGTTTTAACCTGCCAACCTGCAGTCGACGACCTTGTAAAAGAATCCGACCCTGTCAATAAATTCTCTGGCTCATTGTCTCCTGAATTATGGTCATAAATACCCACTTTTACAGTTCCTGCAGTTTTAGTAGTATTCATCCACCATCCTATCTCTACAATCTTTACTGCACCCACAGGAGCAACATCTTTAAAACCGAAAATTCTCCTTGCTTCTCCATAATCGTACCTTCCCCTTGGGTCACTAGTAGGCGCTGTCTCTACAAAACCACAATTAGTTCCTACTACTAAAGCCATTATGCCGTATACTGCACATAAACAGTTCCTCTTGTAAAGCTCGAAGCTGTTGGAGGTGTGGCGTCTACTCCAATAACTACATTCCTAACCATAGCTACCGAAGCTGTTGTATTGTCCGCAGTGATATTTACTTGAGCACAAGATGAAGTCCCGGAAGATGTAATATTAGTTTGGGTTAATAGTGCTCCGTGAGGGTCAGTTGTATCTGCAATATGAGGGTCTATCACAACACAACTAGCAGTATTTTTAGCAATAGCGACGGTGTTAGTATTTATTACTACACATGAAGCAGTATTGGCAGCTACAACTGTTGCATCATCATAAGTTACTTTGGCAGTATTGATAGCTGTGCTTGCTACATTAGCGGCCACTAAAGCTGCATCTGTATAACTTACCTTTGCTGTGTTTATTGCTGTTGATGCTACGTTAGCAGTCATTAAGGCAGCGTCAGTATAGGAGACTTTAGTTGTATTTATAGCACAAGATGAAACAAGTGTGCTATGGTCTGCTCCTGTAGCGTCTCCTCTATGAGCAGAATTACTTGTCACAAATCCAGCCATCCCTGCAATATCTTGCCCATCAACACTCCCACTCACTACAATATCCCCATCAACATCTAAATTAACTTCTGTAGATACAAGCGTCGGTTCTATTGTCATAATCGTTGGAACTGCTCCACATCCAAATACAACACTCTCACTTCCGTTATTAGTGTTACAACACATATAATGATTTGCCCCCTGGACTATACTAAAGATGTCTGCTGTGTTATCGGTCATATCAAACGTATAGTCTCCTGTTCCCGTGTCCCCATTATTTTTTAAATAATCAGAATGTGCTTGTGTATTGTCTTGGCTGTGGTTGTAGGCTGTTGTTATATGTGCAATTGTTTCTGTTGATGTCTTAACTCCTTTAGCCCCTCCATCTCCTTGGATTATTGTTCCATCAGTTAGGGCAACAGATGCAGTAACATCTCCTCCCACAGCAAGACCAGTAATCAAAGAGCCATCACCACAAAGATTTTTTGCACAGATGGTTCCATCCCATCTTATCTTATCTTTGCCTACTCCAGTCCAACCTGCCATAAGAATTATAATAAAAGAAACTATTTAAAATTATCGTGCTTGAGTTCCAATCATTAAAACTGCTGCTAATGGGTCAGTCAGTTGAGTTGTCCCCATTTCACAGATTCTAACTCGTGTTCCCTTGAACGCTTCTGTTTTTAAATCTGAACTTAATGCTACTGCTTGTTTCCATGTTCCAACAGTCTTAGGCACAACAACTAAAGCGTATGAAGCTGTCACGGAGTTCGATACTACTATCTGAATACCTGCTAATTTACCCACACGTCCATTTGTAGCCATATCTTCACCGATTGAAGGGAATTGTGCCCCTTTCTCTGCAAGATAGTTCACAATACTTCTATGGTCTCTTAATGATACGAAAGCGATAAGGTTTGTAGTGTCATAATTTGCTTCACCGATTAACTGTTTAGCGTTCATTAAGTCGTCTATAATAGTTGCTGAATTACCAGACCACCATGCTGTTGCCCCTATCGTTACGGATTGAATCGCATCTGCAGATTGACTCTCTGTAAGAACGTCCCAAATCTCATCATCTACTGCTTTAACAACTCCTTCAGTGATTTTGTAGATTGTTCTTTTCTGCACATTAATATCATTAGTGATAATATCTTCATAATGGATA
>Ga0307928_10003188_pt1 | contig 12519 bp, 13 predicted proteins | sample AceLakmetagen232_FD_201815 | JGI IMG/M metagenome (GOLD analysis project Ga0307928, IMG submission 201815) | Saline water microbial communities from Ace Lake, Antarctica - #232 | ecosystem: Environmental > Aquatic > Non-marine Saline and Alkaline > Saline | place: Antarctica: Ace Lake... | reverse complement strand
GACATCTACGTTAAGATGGCACAGAGAATCTATGGAGACTTGTGTCTCACAAAGAAATCTAATCCAGAAAAACGACAACTTGGTAAACAGGCGATCCTGGGATGTGGTTTTGGCATGGGTGCTAACAAGTTTCGGATCACCTGCGCAAGCTATGGGATCAATGTATCCGAACCCGACGCCACACGAATCGTTGATCTTTACCGAGCAACATACTTTAATGTGAAGAACTATTGGTATGATACAGAGCGGGCTATGATGAGGGCCTTTGAAAAGCCCGGAGAACTTTCAGTGCAGGGCAAGGTGAGATGGATATACATCAAGGAAAGGGACGCGATCTATTGCAAGCTGCCATCCGGGAGAATCCTCACATACATGTCCCCGAAGCTAGAAGAGAACCGGTTTGGTAATCTAGGTATGACTTTTATGACAGAGATTACAAGTCAATGGGTCCGAAGGGACACATACGGTGGATTACTGGTAGAAAATATCACCCAGGCTACGGCTCGCGATCTCATGGCCTACAGCATACCTAAATTAGAAGTGGCTGGATTCCCAACCCTGATGCACACCCACGATGAGATCGTGTCAGAGAGGCCTATTGGAGAGGGAAGAATTTCAGAGATGATAGAAATTATGTGTGAAATACCTGAATGGGCGGTCGGGTGTCCGATTGTTGCGGAAGGGTTCACAACTCAACGATATAAGAAGGGGTAGATATGAAAGTATTAATAGCCTGTGAGGAGAGTCAAGCTGTAACAAAAGAATTTAGAAAATTAGGTCTTGAGGCTTTTTCCTGCGACATTCTTCCCTGTAGTGGAGGGCACCCCGAATGGCACATACAATGGGATATAACCCCCATTCTACAAGATAAATGGGATATGATAATTGCCTTTCCTCCCTGCACTCATTTAGCTGTTAGTGGTGCAGCTTGGTTTGAACAAAAGAGAAAAGACGGCCGCCAACAACAAGGCATAGATTTTTTTATGTTATTTGCTAATTGTAAATGTGAAAGGATGGCTATTGAAAACCCGATAGGTATTATGTCTACTGTTTGGAGAAAACCAGATCAAATAATTCAACCGTATGAGTTTGGGGGTTCTTTTAGTAAAAAAACTTGTCTTTGGCTAAAAGGACTTCCTAAACTTAAACCAACTGAAATTGTCGATAAAGGTGAGCAAATTAAATATAAAAGTGGAAAGTCTATGCCTAAATGGTATGCCGACGCATTTAAACTGCCCCCAAAAGAAAGATCAAGAGTAAGGAGTCAGACTTTTCCAGGCATAGCAAAGGCGATGGCAGAACAGTGGAGTAACTTTAGTTGCCCGAAATGTCCGGTTACTGCAGAAGTATCTCTGCCATTTAAAGAGGAGGAATAATGTCGGCAGGAACTTATGCCTTTAAGTTTAACGACAAGAAAAGAAACTGTGCGACTTGTGGTAAGAGATACAAACCAAAAGCACCTAATCAAAAACACTGTGACAAATGCAGGAGGAAACGATATGTTAGTGATGGGAGTAGATCCAGGAAAAACTGGGGCGATAGCGTGTATTGATGATGGTATTCTAAAATGGGTTCTTCCTTTCAAAGGAGACATTGACCTTTGTAGAAAGATTGGATATCGTGGAGTCACCTATTTTATAGAGCGAGTAACAGCCTCCCCACAGATGGGAGTAGTAAGTGCCTTTACCTTTGGTAAGTGGGCAGAAGCAGTAGAATGTTCTGCTATTCTATCAGATTCTCCGGTGCATATGGTAAGACCTCAAGTATGGCAGAATGCTATAGGCGTATACTCTCAAGGAGATAAGAGCAAACTATACGAACACGCTAAAAGATTATTCCCAGAACAGTACGTAGAGAAAAAATTTAATAAAGACACCAGCGACTCGGTACTCATAGCATACTATGGATGGCGATACCTGGTAAACCAGGAGGAAGAATGAAAATAGTATTAATAACATTGATAGGCTGTATTTTATCCGGTGTGTTATACCGGCTAGGAGGCGCGGCAAAGAAAGGGGATTGGTTAGATTTTTTAAGGAACACAAAGACCCGGGACTGGGGCTGTCCTTTAGTTATTATAGGAATGGCAAATCTATTTGGCATAAGTATAGCGTGGTACTGGCAGCTATTATCTTTTGGATTAATGTGGGCGGCGCTTACAACCTATTGGGATGAGATCTTTGGTTATGATAATTTCTATGCTCACGGTCTTATGGTGGGATTAGCTTGTGTCCCTTTCGCTATCGCATTTGGTGGATGGATTTGGTTCTGGCTAATTATTCGTGCAATTATATTAGGTGCAATGATGGGTATTTGGTGTGACATATTTAGTTACGACATAACAGAAGAAGTTGGTAGGGGTGCTTTTATAGCATTAACTTTACCAGTTTTATTCGTGGGATTAATATAGGATGAGACCAAGAAAAGGATACGGATTTCCCGAAGCAAATGATGACACGGGATATATCCTATGGATAGCAGATGGATATGTAGTCTACGATTTACGTGGAACTTGGTACTACATGGATATTGAAATTAAAGGAGTAAATAAATGAAACTTAGTGTAGCAATGATAGTAAAAAATGAAGAAGTAATGTTAGGAGCCTGTATCGCATCGGTAAAGGATGCTGATGAGATCATCATCTGTGACACCGGCTCGGTTGATAAGACCTTAGAAGTGATCGAGAAACTCAAGGAGACATACCCTCAGATTAAATCCTATGTGGACTATGTCTGGAATGATAACTTTGCCGAGGCAAGGAACCACGCTGTCTCCAAGTGTACCGGTGATTGGATCCTCACGATAGATGCTGACGATACTCTGGAAGAGGGTGGTATACAGAAGATGAGGGATATTGTAGAGAAGTACCCTAAAGAATTATGTTTTGGTGTGCATTACAAGGCTGTGAGTGGGGCAAATTCCCACAAGATCCCGGTACTCTACAAGAACTGTAAGAAAGTATTCTGGAAGAGTGCTATACACAACCACTTGAACACAGCATCCAACTATGATGTGGGTACTGTCATTAACTTTGGGTATAGCCCGGCTCATAAGCTAGATCCTAAGAGAGCCTTCCGTATACTAAAGAAAGAAGTCGAAGCTAATCGCACGGCCTCACGCAATATGTATTATTTAGCACGAGAATACTCTTACCAACGTGACTGGATCCAGTGTCTATACTGGGCGGATGAGCATTTAAAGTATGGGAAGTGGGCATTAGAACTTGCAGATGCACAGCTATTAAAAGCCCGGTCGCTTTGGAATCTTCAGAGAGGAGAAGAGGCTAGGGATGCCTGTCTCCAGGCTATAAAAATCAACGCCAACTTTCGTGAAGCTATACTCTTTATGGCTAATATGTCTGGTCAGGTCAACAAAGAACATTGGATATGGATGGCAGAGGTAGCTGATAATAGTAAATTACTCTTCACTAGAGACAGGGTAGAGCAGCCTGCATCTTATTATGAGAAGGTATATAAAGCAAATCCCGAAGGCGCGCATAAGAGATACGCATCTATCTATGCTGACGTAGGATCAATAGTAGGTAAGAGAACTATGCTTGATATAGGGTGTGGGCAGGGCAAATTGAGTGAGTACACAAAGCATTACGACGGTTTTGACATGGCTGCCAATCCTTATCAAGTCGCGGACATATACACCCATGATTACGGAGATTACGATGTATACGTTCTTCTTGAAGTCTTGGAACACCTTGTACGTGACTTGGATGTCCTTGGCAAGGTACCTGTCGGCAAAGAGGTTGTTTTTTCTGTTCCTTCATTTGATGACCCCGCTCATGTTAGAATGTTCACAGAGAACATCGTTAAATGGAGATATAAAGATCTGGTTAAATTAACTAGCGTCACCCGATTCAACACAAGTAAAGACAACGTGTGGAAAAAGGATCTTCCAGCATCCCCTTCCTACATATTATTATGTAGGGGTCAGAGGATCTAAACAAAAAAGCCCCTAGGTATAATGCCTAGGGGCTTTCTTTTACCTACCTTTTTCTAGCTTCACTTTCAAAACATTTTTAAAATACCATTGACTCATTGTTACTGTACCTGTCTCTTCGTCTCCGGTTACTTGAATGTCTGTGTCGTTTATAGGATATACTATTAACCTACTACATCCTGCGGATAGAACCAACAACAGCGTTAATCCTAGAAGCCTTAATTTTACTATCAGTTTCAGCAAACGCATCAATCAACTCCTTTGCTATCTCGGCTTTCTTCCGGGCTATATCCTTATTTTTCTCCTTCCATAAATTACAAAGAAAGAGTAGGATCTGTATCGCCCCGGCTATTCCTGCCCACATTATTTACCTGCTATCCCTGCTCTAATAGCGCCTAGACCTAGAAAGCCTAGTATAGTATTGACTAGACCTATAGACTCTACAGGTACATGCCCCATCGCTACTAGACCATTAAAAATAACTGCTACTACTATAACGATATACGTTTTGTATCCTTTTAGAATGTCCATACTTCCTCCCTATTGTTTATACCCATTAATGCGACCCAATGCCGCAGTGATTTCTTTATTCTGTAGAGAGAACTCTTTATGATCTTCCTGGGAAGCCTTGTGTTCCTGTTCTACCCGCGCCATAAAGATGTCCTGTTTGTGTATCATCTTTTCTAAGTTGACAGCTAGTTTCTTTACTATATAGACTACCATCCAAGCACAAAGACTAAAGGCTCCGGCGGCTAGACCTATCTCCTTCACAATCTTAGCTAATTCTAGCCAGTTCATTCTATGGTACCGGTAGGTTTAGCCTCTACTTTAGGTGCCTTGAGAACTGTATTCTCTGCTGTAAGTGTATCTATCTGACCCTGAAGCACTACCTTCTCTGCTTCTACTGGTGCCTTTATAATACTCTTTAACGCATTGGGTACTGCCTGTTCTGCTGGTACACCATGATTAGTCGTGCCGTCAAACACGATAGTCTCGTATCCATCACATCGACCACCTTCATCGTGCATACATTCGTGCCATCTTACCTGACAAGGTATGGGTAGTTGACCCTCCTGCTTCTGTAGTCTATAGTGCATCGTCTCTATAAGGTTCATCATCGCTAACATATTCGCCTTTGATTCAAACGATATGTCCATCTCCATTCTCCATACACTCATTGTATCCTCCTCTATTCTTTTATTAAAACATAATCGCTTGAAATATTTTTCCGGTAGCAGGCACATCTGGTCCTGTTGGTACTGTTATGGTATCCGTCTTTCCCACATTAGGTGACGCAGTGAATATGTTAGATGCGTTTATTCTATATTCATCTAAATGACCATCTAACCAATAAGTCCCACTTTTAGCATTTTTACCAATAAAAAATGAACTTGTAAAATTTCCTTCTGAATTATCTGACACATAAGCAGTTTGCGTACCATCAACATAGATTCCCCATTGAGTAGTTGGTCCGGCACTTGTTACTTTACATAAAGCTATATGATGCCAGTCTTGGTCAGTAACATCTCCACCTTGAAAAGATATTATAGCCCCAGCACCTACTTCTGCATATAACTGTAAAGCACTACCATTATATAGAGAAAACTGCCACCAATTATTTGTTACACCATGAGAAGCAAACATTTCTGTTGCAACAGGTCCAGCAATTTTTCCACTTCTAAACCAAAAATCAAGAGTATAGTCTTGTTGATTATCTGCTAACAAGTCCCAATCAGAACTATCAGGAAGTGTAATATAGTCAGAATTACCATCTAATAATAAACTTGATGTACCCCACTTATACTGTGATGTATCTAATTGTGCTGTACCAAAATAGGTATCAGGATGATACAATCCACTTCCACCATCTCCTGATACATCCTGACATTCACAATGAAGAAGTAATGCTGTATTGGCATCTGACGTAAACGGTGCAGTAGGTACTGTTATTGTTGCGCCAGTATATCCTCTGTTTGTACCTTTTGAGATTCGAACTTCATCCAAATTTCCATTTAAATAACGACCTGCCTGTAAAGTGCTAAATTGTCCTAATGTAACTCTTACAGCGGTATTAATTGCGGTGGCATAAGAAGTTGTTTGAGCTTCTCTAGTTCCGTCAACATATAAATTTATGTCTCCGCTATTCCTACTTATAGCCACATGATGCCAAGCATCGTCTGTTATGTCTGTACTTCCTGTTAAAGTTAAGGTATTCGTGTAGAACCTCACATAACCGCCAGCATAAGATATATAGGTTGCCCACCCTGCGGAAATATTAATACTTGCTGCTGCGGTTACAAGAGCATCATCTGTTGATTCTGGATCAGTACATTTAACCCAAAATTCTATAACAAAATCACCATCACCGAAATCCCAATCTGCGTGATCTGGAACAGTAGCATAATCACTATTACCATCTAACAATAATGATGATTTACCAAATTTCTTTTGAGCAGTAGAAGTTATCGCAGTACCAGCAGCAGAAACTATATGACCAGTATTGCCACTATCAAGAAGAGACTTTGAGCCATCTACATCACTATCAAAATGTTCGAGTAACTTTGTATTAGCATCCATTACTTACTCCTTTTATTTATACACTAACTGTTAGTGCTAAAGTTATTTTCTTTGCATTATCATTTGCATCCACGTTGTATCTCAATATATCGCCAGCGGCTATACTCTTAGTCCAACCACTTAACGTGCTATCAGTATCCTTGACAGCCGCAGAAGTAGCCGGAGGTCCGGTTGCTGTTATACTATCTGCATCTGTAGGTGGATAGTCCGCGTAGGCATCGTTCCAGATGTCTATAGTCGTGGTACTGGATACATCGCATAGCATTGTTTGACTTTCTATAGTACACGCGTATCCCACAGTTACATCGCCCCATACCCCTGTTGCAATTACATCGTCCCCATTACCTATGACAACAGATATGGTCGCATTACCTGGTCCAGTTGCACCTGTCTCTCCCGCTGTACCTTGATCGCCTTGCGTACCCTGTATTCCTTGGGTTCCCTGTATTCCTTGCGTACCCTGTATTCCTTGAGTACCTTGTGTACCTTGGGTTCCCTGAGTACCTTGGGTTCCCTGAGTCCCTTGAATACCTTGGGTTCCCTGAATACCCTGTGTACCTTGGATACCTTGAGTACCTTGAGTACCTTGAGTTCCTTGCGGTCCAGTAGGCCCGGTCTCTTGAGCCGCGGTACCTTGAGTTCCTTGAGTACCCTGCGTTCCCTGGATACCCTGAGTTCCCTGTATGCCCTGGGTTCCCTGTATGCCCTGGGTTCCCTGAGTACCTTGAGTACCTTGTGGCCCAGTAGGACCAGTCTCTTGAGCCGCGGTACCTTGTGTACCTTGATCCCCTTGAGTTCCCTGAATCCCTTGAGTTCCTTGGATTCCTTCAGTTCCCTGTATGCCCTGTGTTCCCTGTGTACCTTGAGTACCTTGAGTTCCCTGCGTACCCTGTGTACCTTGGGTTCCTTGAGTTCCCTGTATGCCCTGAGTTCCTTGAGTTCCCTGGTCACCTTGTGTACCCTGTATGCCCTGAGTACCTTGTGTACCCTGAGTTCCTTGTATGCCCTGAGTACCTTGTGTACCTTGTGTACCTTGTGTACCTTGTGTACCTTGTGTACCTTGTGTACCTTGTGTACCCTGGGTTCCCTGGGTTCCCTGAGTTCCCTGTGTACCAAAAGTGCCTTGTGTACCTTGAGTACCTTGTGTACCCTGAGTTCCTTGTGTACCCTGTGTACCTTGTGTACCTTGTGTACCCTGTATGCCCTGAGTTCCTTGAGTTCCTTGAGTTCCCTGTATGCCCTGAGTTCCTTGAGTTCCCTGGTCACCTTGTGTACCCTGTATGCCCTGAGTACCTTGTGTACCCTGTGTACCCTGTGTACCCTGGGTTCCCTGAGTTCCTTGTATGCCCTGAGTACCTTGAATACCTTGGGTTCCCTGTATGCCTTGGGTTCCCTGTGTACCTTGAGTTCCCTGAGTTCCCTGTGTACCAAAAGTGCCTTGTGTACCTTGAGTACCTTGTGTACCCTGAGTTCCTTGTGTACCCTGTGTACCCTGGGTTCCGAAAGTCCCTTGAGTTCCCTGCGTACCAAAAGTGCCTTGGGTTCCTTGGATTCCCTGAGTCCCTTGGATTCCAGTAGGCCCAGTTGCACCGGTGGATCCGGTCTGACCCGTACCTGATGTACCTGCTGTACCTTGCGCACCTGTTGCCCCACTTGCTCCTTGAGGACCTGTTGGACCAGTTACTCCATCACCTGCATAACCGCCGCCTGCATAAGCCATAATATCCTCCTAAATGCTTTAAGCATTTACTATTGTATGTACTAAAAATCTCTCTAATACTGTTGAAGCATCATTTGCTCCAGCAGTTGTAACCCTTACCCTTAAAAAATTACAGACTGTAGGTGCAAATGCTCTAATATGAACTAGCGCATCGGCTGTGTTTGTGATTAAATTTCCTGCATCTTCTGCAACTACAAAATTAGTGTCTGCCGTACCTTCAACAGTCGGTGCAATACTACCCTGCTCAATCGCTATTGAAGCTAGGATTACGCCCGCTGACGCAAACTTCCATTCAAAACCAAAAGTAACATCTTTAGGACAAATATATGTTTGACTGTATACAATGCCCACACCACCACACGCTAGATCTGTGTGTGTTCTGTCTTCTCTTAGAATGTCAAAGTTGTTGACATCTTCATTTGCTCTACCCATTATATTCCTCCTTGTTAAGTGCTTCTCGTTATCTCTAAACTTAAAGTAACTCTTTCAGCTACATCATTACTATCCACATTAAATCTAAATACATCCCCGTTTAATACTCCGGTATCCCATCCGGTAAGGGTAGCATCATCACTCTTATCTGCCGCTGTAAGTGTTGGTTTTGCCGCCGCTGTGATCGTGTCTGCTACCGTTGGTGGGAAATTAGCATACGCGTCTTTCCATATATCAATCACCATTGTAGCCGCCTGGTCTGCTAAAAGAGTAACATTTGTTATAGTTCCATCGAAAGGCACTATTACATCACCCCATACTCCGGTTGCTATAGCATCTGAACTATTACTAAGCACAACCTGTACTGTAGTATACGAACCAAGTCCTGCTGCCCCTGTCGCTCCCGTAGGTCCCGTGACTCCTGCCGACCCACCACTGGGTCCTACTGGTCCAGTAGGTCCAGTTACGCCTGCACCTAGGTTAGTTAGATTATCTCCTGTAGAGTTCCATCCTATATACGCACCGGCTGATCCTTCTGGTAAAACTACTCCGGTAACCCCTGCCGGTAGGGTAACTACTCCATCAAATCTAGCATTAACCTGTTGTATCTGTCGGACTGAACGATCCAAACCATCTTCAAGAGATTTTTCTCTCAAGTTTCCATCGGTAGGTATAACCTCTGGTTGGGTGTATGCGATATTAGATAGCATATCTACCCAATCTGTGGTTGCTGGAGCCGCTATTAAAAAGGTGATCGTACCTCCTTCAGCAATAGGGTTTATAGTTACACTATAGTCTACTCCTAATACCTGGAGAGTACGCGCCTTGGTAGTCTTCACTTCCAAGTATGCTGTTATATCTGTATCCGCATATATCTTGAACGGAAAACTAAATGTCATTGTTACATCGTCACCCGAAAGTATTTCCTGTACTGTTTCATTTTCAATAGCCATAACTTCTCCTTATTTGTCTTCTAACTGATAGTCAGTATATCCTGCAAATTTTCCCAGCATATAGCCCAGATCATTTTTTCTTGAAAACTCTATTGCTCCAGATATTATGTTGCCCCCTGCCTTGAGACCAGCACCTATTGCTCCTGTCGCTGGAAGAGATACTTCAACCATTTTAGCTGTTATATCTACAACTGACTGCATATCCGGTCCTTCTCTCATTAAGTCATCGGTCATTTTTATTACTGACTGTATATCTGTGTACCATCTCTGTATGGGGTATGATCCCGTCTTAGTGTTTGAACGCTTATCCAATACTGCAGCCAGAACTGAGGCTACAATTGCAGTGGCACCCTCTCTTATAAAAGGAAGACCATTTGCTATCGGTCCAGCTAACATTGAAGAGAACGCCGTTATTGCTGTAACCTTTCCTGCATTCTGTATAAAAGTATACGCAACAGTCATAGCCTCATAAGCAACAATTGTCTTAGCAAGTTCCATATTACTTATCCGGCCCTTGCTTACCAGTGCATCCCAGAGATTATTAAAATACTGTTGAGGGGTATGCACATACATAGACCCTAACCTTTTAAAGGGATCTCCTGACATCAATCCTGTAGACATCTGGGAGAGATCGCGTGACTGCTGAGTGTTGTTGACAAAGTTTAGTGTCTTCGATAAAGCCTCTGTCTTATCCATTTTCAGGCCTTCGGTATAGTGCCTATATAGCCCCCAGGCTCCTGCCATAATACCGCCCCTATCTCCAAGTTTAATGAAGATACCCATATAGTCTGTAAGGCGTGGATTGTCTATAAATTTTCTTGCCCAGACACCCCGCTGTTCCTTGATTACATCGGCTGCTAGTTGCATATCCCTTGTTGGACTGAGTCCCCTCTCAAGCATAAAGACTGATTTAGTAATTACTTCGAGTTCTCCAGACTTAGCTGCTCCAGGTAGACTCCATAGTCCCTTCATAAAATCAGCAGTAGACATCTCCGTCATATATAGCATACCTGAAAGTAACTGTATTGCTGTTCTCTTTGGCTGTGCAAATAAGGATCCTGCATACCACCTAGAGATATACTTATGTAAGGAAGAGAAGGCACCATTCTGTGCTGCTGCTATCTTACCCTTACCAAACACATCCAAATGTGACTTGATGTTGGTCAATGCCCCACTCCCATCTCTCTGTGTTATTGCATCTCTAATTCGTCCGTCAGCAAAAATAGTCCGGGCATCTGTAACTGTCTTAGCATAGCCTATGTAGTGTGCCATATCAGAAATATACCTATCGTATATGAATACATCCCCCATACTGTTCAAAGTGGAATCTCTACCTAATTCCTTTAAAGCTGTTTTGTCTCCTGGTCTTGCGCCTGGGAGTTGTCCCCCCATAAGTTCAATCATGTTGAGATCCGGGTCTGTCTTCTCAGTTTTAACTGGAATAAAAGGGCTATAATTTGTCCGGTATGGGAGGTCCTTCCCTACCAACTCTCGATATACCTCATTAACTGCTGTGTATAGTTTGTCATATGATATTCTTAATTCTCGTATGAGTTCAAAGTCCTGCGCAGTTAGGTGCTTTTCTATGTCCTGCATTGTCTTCTCAGTAAATCCACTATTCTTTTCGAGTCTGGCTCTGCCTTCAGGTTGATCCCATTCCATCCATCGCTGACGCATAACGGTACGTGACATTTTTTCTGGACGAGGTACAATGGATTCTTCTTTCGTATCCCTATCCACTTTGGTTGTCTCCCTATATACTTCGTAAATGGCTTCTAAGTCCTGAGTAGTTTTTGTATGTATTTTGTTTCTGTGGTTTAGCCCGAAAATTTTATTATAGGCATCTGCCCGGGCGTCATTAAATTCTTTCTGCACTGTTTCAGCATAGCGCGTTGCATGGAACATATCGGTCATTCTCTCTAGAACACTCTCGCCTCTAGCTGTGGGTGAGAATCGGACAAGATCCTGTATGAGGCCACCCCAGCGTCTATTCCACTGTACGATCCTTCTACGAAGAGGTGTTCTATCCTCTTTGCTTATCTCGTCCTTAGACTTAGATGGGGCTGGTCCTTTTGTGCCTTCTATATCGTTCAGAGATGCTAGGATCAGAGTCTCATTCCTTGCTTTCCTATGGGCTTCCATCCCAGATTTAGTTGCTGCGCCATTATCATATATGTTAGTTAAATCGTTATAGACTGCCCGGGCCTGTTCTTTAGTTAGGTCCAGCCTAGCAAGTTGGGACACATCAAAGAGTAGCATCTCTGCAGAGGATCTACCAAATTCGGTGACTTCTGTTACCTGCATGTTTCTGGCTTTAATTGCGGCCATAAATGCTGCAGAGGTATCAGCGTCAAACTTCCCATTCTTTATGGCTTTCTTTGCCTTTGCGAGAAGACGATCTGATGCCTCGATAAATAGTTGTTTTTCATTTTCCCCACGCACATCATCAATACGCAACCACAGTTTACTTAGTGTTTTGTCCAGTGATTTTCCATTTTTTATTCCCTTGAGTAGACCATTCATTTGAAGTTTCTGCTTATCTGTTACTCCAAGACTTTTATTAATTACAGCCTCTGCATATTTCCTAAATGATGTGAGGTCTTTCTGTGCTATGTCCCCACCAGCCTTTAACCCCTTCTTAAATTGTTTAATCTGTTTATCTATAGACTCTAACTGAGCGCGTTCAAATTCCTTTAAGGTAACCTCGCGTGGAGTACCGTCTGTGTATAGCATAGCATCTCGTTCTATCTGAAGATCACGGATCTTGTTTAATAGTGCGTCCTGCTGCCCCTCTAATCTCTTAGTGGGTTTACCCGCTTCTTTCAATGCCTCAATTTCTTTGTTGAGATCAGCTTCTTCTTTTGTGACAGTCTTTATTTCCTTGT
>Ga0307928_10003187_pt1 | contig 12521 bp, 17 predicted proteins | sample AceLakmetagen232_FD_201815 | JGI IMG/M metagenome (GOLD analysis project Ga0307928, IMG submission 201815) | Saline water microbial communities from Ace Lake, Antarctica - #232 | ecosystem: Environmental > Aquatic > Non-marine Saline and Alkaline > Saline | place: Antarctica: Ace Lake... | reverse complement strand
GGGTACTATCTAAGAAAAGCACTATATGTTTTTTTTGTATGGTATAATCAAATAAAAAAAAGGAGCAGCTTAGTATTGAATGAATTAGATTTTAAAGGACTCAAACCTATTGCTAACCTTATGTTAGATAAAATAAGTAAGCTAGAAGCAATTGTATTGTTTGATTTTCTTTTGTTAAGTATTAAAATAGAAAGTAATAAAATATTAGAAGAAGATAAGAAAAACTTACTTAATAAGTTAGTCCAAACTGACTTTTTGGTAAATAATATTTATAATAAACTAAATAAATGTGATTTAACTACTATTAAATCATTTATTCAATGTAATTTAGAATTTGATGATTTAACAGGCTTTTTTTATGAAAGTATTATTAATGATAAGTTTAAAGGTAGAAATGGGGTTGTATATACTAGAGACAATAGTATTATTGAAATTATGTTTGAAAGTCTAGAGTTAACAGACGAGCAGATAATTACAAATGTGTTTTATGATCCTGCTTGTGGCTCAGGACTCTTTCTCAAATATGTTGCACGTCGAAAAATTGATTTGATGCGCATTGAAGGGTATTCGAATAATTTAATAATAGATAGGGTTATTGAAACTATTATTGGCTCAGATATTGACGATAAAGCATGTTTTATTGCTAAAAGTGGATTAATTGAGTTTTTTGTAAATGAGTTTAATCATCTGGCTATTGATAAAATAGCTAAGATTAAAGAGCAAATAACTACAAAAGATTTCATTAAAGACTGGGATAAAGATAAGCTCGAAACTTTAACGATTATATCTAATCCTCCATACGTAACATTGTATGGAAAAAGAAATAAAGGGATGACGGAAGAAGAACGCACATACTATAATATCAATTTTGACTTTGTGCTAAATAAAAAAGGTAATAATAAATATAACTATGTTATGTTTTTTATCGAAAATTCCCTTAAATTACTTGGACAGGGGCAAACAATGTCATTAATTGTTGATGTGGCTTTTTTTGGCACTCCCTACATAAGTATTCGCAAATATATTCTTGAGAACTCTAACGTAAAAAAAATAGTAGATAATTTATCGAAATTTAATAGGGTTGCAAGTGGTCAAGTAATATTAACTCTAACTAAAAATTCAAAGGATAATCATGAATTTATAGTTACATTTGAAGATGGTGAGACTGGCAAACAATCTAAGTTCCCTCAAAGCTATTTGTTTAATAATGATGAATATAAATTTGAAAAACCACTAATTGGTATTACAAAAGAGATAACGGATAAAATGGATGATTCATTAGCTCTAGGACACTATTTCCCTAAAAAATCAATTCGAACTTGTTGTGCATTAACTGGTAGAACTGAAGATTTTATGGCTTCAGATAAACAATTTAAAGAAGATAAAAATGATTTGTTTTTTAAGTATTTAGAGGGTAGTAAGGGGATAAAAGAAAAATTTGGAGCATTAACACATACAAATATTTTGAATTATAATTATGATTTACAACAATCAATTTCAGAAGAATTTAAAATTGCCTTAGGTAAACTAGGAATAAAGAATAAAAAAAGAATTCATTTGGGTAGTAAAGATGCATACTTATCTCCAAAAATTTTTGTAAGACAAAGTGCAAAAGAATTGATAGCGACATACACAGAAGATAAATACGCTGCAAACAATAGTATTTATGTTTTAATAAATATTAAGAATGATACTGATTTTTTAAAGTATATGCTTGGTATTATTAATTCGAATGCGTCAACATTTTATTCAAGAGTAAAAAAGATAATAAAAGCTGATAAAGGAAAAATCCCTCAGATTAAGATATCAGAATTAAAAAGACTTCCCATAGTTATGAATGAAATGTATATGGCGGAAATAATTGACGTCGTTGAGCAATTGCTAGAATTCCCTAATAATGAAAAATTGATGTTAAAGTTAAATACTTTGGTTTATAAGTCATATAGGTTTAAAAATGAAGAGATAGATTATATAGAAGAACAAATTAGAAGAAGAGTTTAATCATCTTCTTTTATTATATGAATTTGTCTAATGTCTTCAAATGCATTTTTAATCTTATTCCTTTTCGCTTCAAGAGAATTTGAGATTCTATCAATTGATTCTACATATTTTTGCTCAAAAACATTTATCCATTCTTCTTTTGTACGGTATTCAGGTTCGGCATTAGGGTTAAAAGAATTAAAAGAAGCTACTGCAAATGAATTAGCAATGCATTTATTTTCTAAAAAACTTACACCTTTCTTTAATCGAAATTATGTACATCCTAGATTAAATGAATTAATGGAAGATAATAAAGTCGAAGTTATAGGAAAAAAGAAAGATAGTATTACAGAAAGAACTTCAGCAATATACACTTTAGTTGCAAGTTAATAATAATAAAAATAATAAATTCATCGAAAAGCATTGACAAATACATACAAATAGTATATACTAATATATGAGCTTAATTAAAAAATAAATATTTTATGCAGGAGGACATACATTATAAAATTTTTACTATACGCTTTGAAATGGCAAGGAGGAACACCTGTAATCGCATTGGTATTATTATTATTGCCAATTCAAAATATTTGGATAAAAACAATAATAGCAAATATAATAGGAGCAATTATTTTTTATCCAATAGATAAAAAAATATTTAAAGAAAATTAAAATAATATATAAGGAGAGATAAATACGTGAATAAAATTTTTATATTTTCTGGAAAAGCCAGAGCAGGAAAAGATACTGCAAGCAATTATGTTAAATCTCAATTAGAAAATCAAAAATTAAAAGTAGCACAATTATTATATGCCAAATATATAAAAGGATATGCGAAAGATTATTTTAATTGGAATGGATCTGAAAAAACAAAACCACGAAAATTCCTACAAGAAATAGGTACAGATATTATAAGAAACAAATTAAATAAACCTAATTTTCACGTAAATAGAATTTGTGAAGATATCGAAATTTTATCTTCTTACTTTGATGTATTTACAATATCTGATTGTAGATTCCCAAATGAAATTTTAACACCTAAAAAAAAGTTTGGGAAAAAAGTTATAGCAATAAAAATCATTAGAACTAATTTTAAAAGTAAACTTACAAAAAAACAACAAGAGCATGAAAGTGAAACTGCATTAGATAATTTTACTAATTTTGATTATGTTATCGAAACTGAAACTATACCTGAATTATCTAAAGAATTAGATTTTATTTTAAGAAAGGAGATGGATAATGAATAAGTTCAAAATATATTTATGTGGTAAAATGTCAGGATTGTCATTTGAAGAAATGAATGAATGGAGAATGAAAGCATCAAGATTATTAAAATCATATAAAGACTATACAAATATACATACAATAAATCCATGTGATTTTTATAATTTTGAAATTGATCAATCTTCATTTACAGAAAAGGAAGTTAAAATTTTTGATTTAAATATGGTTAAGCAATCTAATATTCTTTTGTTTAATAAAAATTATCCTAATAGTATAGGTACAGCTATAGAATTACAAAAGGCTGAAGATTGGGGAATACCTGTTATTGCATATGGTATAACAATTAATCACCCATGGATTGAATTATGTATTACTAAAAATTGTAAAACATTAGAAGCTGCAGTACAACATATAATTGATTTTTATTATTTAAATTTTTAAGGAGAAACAAATAAAAAATAAAGAACAACACGAAGAAAGATTATGTTACCAATGTAATGAACTAAAAGATAATGCAAGTGAGATACATACATTAATATTAAAAGATAGAAAATACGGAAGTAAATTTGATGATTGTTGTATTAAAATTCAATTGTGTAATGAATGTTTTAAACCTATATATATTAAATGGTTTAATGAAGAATCAGTTATAGTAGATGATTTTTGTGAAAGTTATAAACTTGAAGAAAATATTTTAAATTTAATTAAATCATTTCCTATAGAAACTCAAAAATATGTATGGGATCAAATAACTTAACAGATAGAACCAGTATTTTATGTGACATATAAAAATAAAAATAATTAATCAAGTGAGGGATATTAAAATATAATGAATAATAATGTTTTAACAATAACTAATATTTTATCAATGTTAAAAAAGAAATTAGAAAATGGTGATATTTTAAAAGATAATTATTTATCACATATGCAAAAATTAAATGAATGGGATAATGTAAATGATAAGAAAAAAAGGAGTAAATAATGAATATAAAATTTAATCCAAATGAAAAAAAGGTAGAAATTCTTGATTTTGAGAAAGAAGATAACATTATTGTTAATGGTGAAAAAATTAAAGTAGAAATCAAAGAAAATAATATACCAAAAATAGGAGATATGTATTGGTATATAAATGACAAAGAAATAAAATTAAAAGACCAATGGTGTGATGATAGAAACGATAAATTACGTTATAGAATAAACAATTGTTTTTTAACTGAAAAAGAATGTGATGATGAAATTGAAAAGAGATCTGTTCTTAGAGATATAAGAAAATTTGCAAATGAAAATAATAAAGACATAAATTTGCAAATGAAAGTTAGAAATAAATATTATATTATATATGATATAATTTCACAAGTGAAAAAAAATAAAACTAGTTTGTCTATGGGCTATCATTGGGGAATATATAATCCTGAATTAATTTATTTTATTTCACAAGAACTTTGTGAACAAGCAATAGAATTATATGGTGAACGTTATTTTAAATATGTAGTATGTAATAGACGATAAAACTGTAATTTTATATGAAGGAGAAATAAAGTGTATAATTTGGAAATAGGAGATAGAATAAAATCATTAAATGATAATAGAGAGGGGACGATATCTTTTATTGAAAAAGTTGAAAGTTTTTTCGATACTACTTTAGAATATGTTATTCATACACATGTATTTTTTGATGATAAAACTATAGGAATATGTGTTGGAAACCCATTTAATAATTTAATTAAAATAAGAAAAGAAGAAAACAATACAAAAATACTTAAAGCTAATGATAGAGTTCAATTAGGAAATATCACTACAAAAGGTATAATATTTGAAATTATATCAGAAGATGATACGGCTATGGCTAATGTACTTTGGGATGATAGTTTGGTCAATGATGGAGGATTTAGTTATATAAATACTAAATATTTAACTAAAATAAATGATAATAAAGGAGAAAAAAATAATATGAAAGATATGGGAAAATCGGATTTAAAAATAGGAGTCCATTTATGTAAATATAGAATTGGTGATTGGGTAATGATATATCAAGGTAAATATGAAGGTGTAAAACAAAATGCGTTTGTACATAAAAACAGTACTTATATGCCATTTGAACACTATACTCAAAATTTAAAAAAAATAAATAATAACAAAGATTATGATATTGTAGAAATAAAAGAAACAGAGCATCCAACAGATATTATAAAATGGTTTCAAGGTAGAACAGATATATATAATTTTGAAACTATATGGACAGAAAAACAAACTCATACAATAACGATTGATGGTAAAGATATAGAAATATCAAAAGAAAGCTATAATAATTTAAAAAAACATTTCAATGAAAATTAAAATAATTATATCAGATAGAATATGACTTTCATGTGATGAAAGTTAATATAAAAATAATAAAAGTTAAAGGAGAAAATTATGTTTAAAAAAAGAGAAAAAGATTTAAATTCACTTACAAAAGGTAAATATGTTTACTACAACGATAATTTAGTTAAAATAATTTCAGAAAAGAGATATTCTTATATCGAAAGTTTATATAAAATAAAATGTTGTGATGGAAGCATACTTACAGACATTAGTAAATATGAATTAACAACGATTTTAAATTACATAAATAGTTTACAAGTTGGTTTTAATTCACTTACTGATGAACTTGATAATGCACTTAATGATGCACTTAATGATTATAAATTTAAAAAAGAATCAGAATCAAAATCAAAATCAAAACTTAATATTAAAAACATCCACTTAAATAAATCAAAACGTACAGGACATATCAATTTAATTGTTGAATTGAAAGATGGTAAAAGAGGAATTTCAAAATGCGACCCTAAAGACGAATTTAATATGGAAATTGCATTTAGTTTAGCATATTTAAGAGCTATGTTAGATGAATCAACTGATAATAAAAAATTAGGAGTTAATAAAAATTATAAAAAATTCTGTAAAAAATTATCAAACAAATATGCAAAAGAAATAAACGGATAAAAATATTAAATTTGTAAGGAGTAATTTAATTGAAAAATAAACAATCAATATTATTAATTTATGATAATAGCAAAGCATTTTTATTTGCTGACAAACAAGAAATAGAAATTAAAAGTGATGCTAGATATAATTGGATTAGCGATATTTTTAGACAAGTAGAGGAAATAGGATATAAGGTGATTGGTCATGTTATTCCTATTAAAAGTAAAAATCAATTTAAATACAAACTTGAAAAAGTAAAATAATAATTAAAATAATATATTAAATAGAATCATATAAAATCTTCATTTTATTAGTGAGATTTTAAATTACATAAGGAGGTCACATATTGGCGAAAAACGAAGGCAAAAAATTTGAAGAAGATTTTAAAAAATCTGTACCTGACGATATATATTACTATCGTTTAAGAGATAGCGGGAGTGCTTTTGGAGGAGGAAGTGAACATTTAAGATTTACTATATCAAATAAATATGATTGTTACATATATAAGAAACCGAATTTCTATCCAATTGAGCTGAAGAGTACTAAAAGTACTTCTATGAGTATACAACATGATAAAGAAGAAAAGGGTAAAATGATTAAATTAAATCAAATAGATGGACTTACAGAAGCAAGTGAACATGATGGTATACATGCAGGATTTCTTTTTAATTTTAGATCAAATAAAAATAATACATATTGGTTAAATATTAAAGACTTCAATAAATTTAATGATAATACCGACAAAAAATCTATTAATGAAAAAGATGTTATTGAACACAATGGAATATTTATTAAAAGTGAAATTAAAAGAGTTAGGTATAAATATTTTATTAGTGAATTTATAGAGAACTTTTAAATAAAAAAAAGGAGAAATAATGATAGAAACTTACATAAATACCTGTGGAGAAAAATGGTACTTTGAATATGATGATATTAATTGTATAGGTAGGCTATGGGGAAATGAAACTAATGATATAAAAATTTGAAAGTATTGCTATCAAAGGATTAGCGGTGAGTTTGAATAAAAATGACAACAAAATGACAACAATCAAAAATTAAATTTACATAAAAAAAATAATGGGGATTCCGTATACCATATAATATTATACTACACAGTACACAAAATCCCCAAATACATTTATATAAACCCCTCTAAATATAAAATAAATATAAAATAAATATAAATAAAAAATTATTCAGCATATCCTAATAAAATAAATGACTCTATAATAATTGAATCTATCAAATTAAGTATTTCATCATCAAGCTCTATACCATTGTCTACACATATTTCTTTAGCTTGTTCGATAATTACATCAACCTTATTTTCAATACCTTCTACACCATCAAAATCAATCACTAGAACTATTGCACGTAATACATATCTACAAATATTACATACACCTTTTTGATATTTAAAATCAATATTACTTGTAATCATATTTGCCAATTGAAATATCATTGTCATAAATGCTAACTCATTATCTTTAATATTAAATTTTCTTTTTGCCCAAATACCAGCAAAAGCAATAATCAACACACCTACTATAATTCCTACACCTATTAAAATATCCATATTAAATTCTCCTTTAATTTTATTTCATTAACTTAAATGCCGATCCAAGTTTAAATAAAGCTGCAAACATTTCTCCTCTAGTAACTGTTTTATCAAAATTAGTATGAGAAAAATCACAACCATTAATTTCAATTAATCTATACATAGCTTCTGCCCAATGAACATCTGGAATATTATTTATTCGACCATAATAATTCCAATTAATATACTCATTGCCATCTGTTCTAACTAAACCATAATTAGTACCTTGACAATGTATTACATAACCATTTTTATCATATATACCTATATGTACTGCAGAACCATTTTTAATATAAAAACATAAATCTCCACCAATCAATTGTTCTTTTCTAATTGCATTAGTTTGATTTTTTAATCCTTCTGCACTCATGTCATAATTTAATATATTTAATTGATTTAATATCCAACAAATTAATCCAGAACAATCAAACACTCTATATCCAATCCATTTTAAAACTCTATTACTTGTATAATAATCTGATTGATATGGATAAACATATTTTTTATCAAGTTCATTTAATAACTCTTCAGTACAAATTTCTCCTTGAGAACCCCACACATAGCCACAATCTAATTTTAAAAGTGCTTGTGCATAACATTGTAAACCATTCATTTATTGTCACCTTCTGATTTATTTTTATTATAAGTAGATATTTTGGTAACATTTTCTACTAGACTCTTAGAAAAATAAAATGCTAAAACTACAGAAAATGGAGTTTGTAAAAAATTAAATAAAATAGTTGTATCAATATTCCATAATAATTGTGTTATATTCATAAATACGTAAGATGATATATAAAGTACAACAATTATAATAGCAAGTTTTTTTGAAAATTGTGATTCACACCAAGACTTAATTATTTTCTTCATATTAATTCTCCTTGATTTATTATTTTTATTATTTATTAAATTTTATAAACATATAGTTGCTTTTCTTAATTCCGCATCCCACGTAACCATACCACCAACTATTTCAGCACAATCTCTAACCCCTAAAACTATACGATTATATAAAGCATATATGAAAGGAGGCGCATCTGTAGTAAATAAAACGCCATTTACATACATTGCGTTAGTGTCAGGATATATTTCTATTGTTAACCCTAAATTCCCATTAAGTGTACAAAAACCAGCACCAGTTTCTTTATCAATACCTAAATCTCCAACATCGACTGTATTCATTTTAAGCATCTCATAAAGCCATTCTTCTTTTATACTTTTTTTATACATTTTTTTATATTTACAAGCTAATAAAGCAGCTATACCAGCAACAATAGGAGTTGACATTGAAGTACCATTTTTAATAGTATATTTATTTATACTATATCCAGATAATACATTAATTCCAACTTGACACAAATCAACTTCATTACTCTTTGTTGAAAACCATGCAACTTTTCTTTCTTTGTCAACCGCACCAACGGTAACAACTTCATTCAAATAAGCAGGATATAAAATTTCTTCTATTCCTGTATTTCCTGCTGCACATATAGTTATAATATTATTATCTTTCAATTCTTTGCTTATTTTTTGTAATTCAATTAATTTTTCAGGATATTTATCAAAATATGCTTTCTTAATACTCAAACTCATACTTACAATATCTACTGGTTTACCATTTACTAAAATACCATTTACTAATTTTAAAGCATTAATCAACCAATCAGGATTACCACAACCAAAACAATCTAAAACTTTTATAGGTAATATTTGAACTTTAGGTGCAATACCAGTATTTTTACCTGCTATAATACAGGAAACGTGCGAACCATGACCATTACCATCTAAAGTAGAATTATCATTAGTTACAAAACTTACACCTTGCAAAAGCCTATCTTCTAATTCAATATGGGGATCACATCCAGTATCTAATACTGCTACAATAATATCTTGACCATAATAACTTTGATTATAAAAAATTTGCCTACCTGATAAATTTAAAAAATCTAATTTATCTTTATCTAATGTATCGTATATTATTACTTCTGCATTTTGCATGTCATTATCGGTAAGTTTCATTTCTTTATCATATGTAATATCTTTAGGTTTTTTATTTGAATCTTTTTGAATTTTATTAAAAAGGTCTTGAATATTAGATTTATTTTTATCCATATAATTTTATTCCTCCATATTTTTACTTATTTAAAACTTCAGTGAAAAAATATACAATTCCTCCACCAACACTTAATGGAACAAACATATTAAAAAATATTTTTTTTATAATTAATCGAATATCAATTTTATTTTTTTCTTCCGCTTTATCAAAACCCCCTTTTAATTTATCAACTTCTTTATTTGTCGCTTTTAAACCTTTATTCAAACAATTTAAATTTTCATTCATGTTCGTCATAGTTTCATTTGTTTTTAAATATTGTTGATTAATTAAATCTAATTTTTTATTTTGAATTTCATTTGTTTTAATAGCTTGTTCAATAAAAACACTTATTCTTTCTAAAACTAAATCTGAATTATGATTTTTATCACAAATATCATCCATTTTAATTTCAGTTTTTTCTTGACGTTTTTCTAAAGCTTTTATTTTTTGTATATTAACATCACAAGGATATTTTGGGGTTATGTTATTTTCTGGCATGGCAAAACTCCTTTCTGCTTTAATAAAATTTATAATTGCAATCTAAAATAAAAAAGAGTATAATTTATATACTCTAGTAATAGGGTAGGAGAGAAGTAATAGACATCTTCTTCTAAGCTTCTCTCCATTTTATATTAAAAGGATATATCACATATCTTTAGTTTAAAAATTATTTTAATTATTTACCATTCTCTAATTAATGTTTCTCTTTTAGTTTCTACATGACTACCAACAGTTCCACTATATTCAAAATATAAAACACTAGTCCCCACTGGTATTAAATAAGGACACTCGTACTTACCTGTGTCTGTTTTTGTTATATCTGTTAATGTAGTAAGTAAAGACTTGCCTGCTGTATAAATTTTTAAAGTTATAGTACCAACATCAGGATCAGCCAAAGCTTCATTTCTATCTTTAAATTCTGTTTTTAACCATACTGTATCACCTATGGTGACAGATACACTCATATATTATTCCTCCTTTAAAAATTTAATAATCTGCTACACTAAGAACCATTTGTCTTTCTTCAATGCTTAAATCACAATCTCTTTCTTCTATAGATAAAATAGGATTTCTTTCATCTACTTCTAAAATAAAACCTCTTTGTTCTACACTGACCACTCTAGTTCTTTGTTCAACACTTAAAGTTGCATATAATTTTCGATGTCTAATCCCTATAACTTCTAATAAAGCAGTAAGAATTTTAGATATTGATTTTTTAATTGAAGCAACAAGAGATATTGAAACAGTTATTATTTTTTTTATATTCTTTTGAATATTACTTGTTAAAATAATATTACTTAAAATATTTTTATTTATTTTTTTTAATATATTGTTATTTATAGAAACTAATGTAGTTAATGTTTTATAATATATTTGTCCAGCAATGCTCGTTATAAAGCTTGATGCACTTTGAATATTAATTATAATTGATTTAAAATTCTTTTTAGATACATTTATTAATAAATCAACATTATTTATTAAATATTTTTTTATACTTTTGATTATAGTTGCTATTAATAATATTCGTGAACTTAAAGTTTTTTTAATAGATTTAGAAATATCACTTATGTTACTTATTCCTATTGACATTATCTTATTAATTTTCTTTCCAACAAAAGATAATCCTGAAATACTATTAGTTAATATTTTATTTATTGTTTTATTTGTATTAGTTTCTGTAGTTACTCCAACAGTTATTATTTTATAATAAATATTTGATAATCTAGTTGCTATAAAAGTAGACAATGTACTAATTTGAACTGATAAATATTTCTTTATACTTTTAATATTTAAAGACATCATATTGATAGAAGTTGTAATATTTTTATTTATATTTTTTATAAGATTATTACTTAATTTGATACTATTTAATAATATCTTTTTTGCAATTTTTATAGTTGAACTTGAAATACTTATTATATTATTAATATTTTTCTTTACGTTTTTTCTTAAAATTATTGATGTATTTATTATATTACTAAATACCTTTATATTTTTTTTAGAAGTAGTTATATAAACACTTAAAACTGAAAAAAACATTTTTATAATATTCTTTACTATTAATTGACTTGTATTAATAATTACAATTATATTCTTCTTTATTTTTTTTATAAAACTTGATGAAATATTAATTAATAAAACTATTATTTTACTAACTTTTTTTACACTACTTAATGAAACATCAGAAATTATTGATAATGTTTTAGATGTCTTTTTTGCTATATTACTTGATACCGATACTGCAGTAGTAAGAGTCTTATAATATATATTTGACAACTTTGTAGCAATAAATGTGGATAAAACATTAATATTGTTTGATAAATATTTTTTAATATTTTTACTCAAATTAATTGCTAAAACAATGTTCGATACAATAATTTTTTTAATTTTTTTAATAAATAAAGAATTTATTGTAATGCTAGCTATTAAAACTTTTTTTGGTAATTTTGCGATTAAACAAGTAATATTTACAACATTATTTATATTTTTCTTTATATTTTTTATAAAATTTGATGAAACATTAATATTGTTTGATAATGTTTTAGATGTCTTTTTTGCTATATTACTTGATACCGATACTGCAGTAGTAAGAGTCTTATAATATATATTTGACAACTTTGTAGCAATAAATGTGGATAAAACATTAATATTGTTTGA
>Ga0307928_10003186_pt1 | contig 12523 bp, 14 predicted proteins | sample AceLakmetagen232_FD_201815 | JGI IMG/M metagenome (GOLD analysis project Ga0307928, IMG submission 201815) | Saline water microbial communities from Ace Lake, Antarctica - #232 | ecosystem: Environmental > Aquatic > Non-marine Saline and Alkaline > Saline | place: Antarctica: Ace Lake... | reverse complement strand
CTTCGCTCTAATGGATCGACACCCCGGACGTTCTTCGCCCGGAATGTCGTGTAAGGAGGTTCAGATTGCGCGTAGGCTCCCCTTCGGTTCTCTCCACCCAAGGGAAAACGTGCATTGACTGTCCTTTTTTTTACCATTATATCTTAATCCTCAAATACTGCTATACCCATAGATTCAAGAACAACTCTGTCATTACTTGAGAAACAATCGAGAAACTGCACCTCTACCGGAACAAGTTCGCCAAGCTGTATCTGTTTGGCTCCAACAGTCTGATTAAGCTCAAGGAGTTCTTTCATTCCTGCTTTGCTAAACTTCTCTCCTTCGACGTTCAGGGGGTCTTTGGTAAGCTGAGTTCTCAAATGATTGTACTCGTCAATATGCTTTTGTATTTCTTTCTGCAAGGCATATATCTTTTTATTCGCCTGATTCCCGAACGTGTTTGTAAAGAGTACGTCAATTGCCATCTTCAGCGTTGATTCCGGAACAGTCAATGTCAGAACGTTCACATTTTTCAACCCTTCTGCTGGTTCAACTTTCTCTTCTTCTTCGAAACTGTCTTCTCCCTGATCCCGGTCTTCTTCAATTTCATCTTCTTTAACAACTTCGTTTTCTGCTGCCTTTGTGTCTTTTTCCATTTCTAATTCCTTTTAAAAGAAAGTGCGAGAGAGGGCAAAATCGCCCCCTCCCGTAAAATTAAAATATGCTTACCAACTTGTACTTGTGTGAGCTGCGTTCCAGATTGCAATGTAGTAAGGCGTTCCTGCTACATCTATCCTGATTGCACCATCACTGTCTTGTCCATTTGTGTCACAATATGCTGATGTGCTACAACCATCACCAGTGTCACCTTTTTCAAAGTCAAAGACATTTGTAATTCCACCAATAAAGCTCATCGCATTAGTTATTGTTGAAGTTGTTGTGTCGTCTCCTTCGAAATGGATTCCGCAAGGAAGCGCGTCACTTGCCGGAGTTGCGAAAATCCTCATAGCCGCTGTCTGGTTGGCGGACATACTGCGAATGTCAATACCATAATCCAGATAATTGGCACTGGAACAATTCACATTGACCCTGATACCGGCAGATGAACCAGCTATGTTTGCTTTGATTAGAGGTCTAATCTCTAAAACCATAACTTCCTGTGCTACGGTTGCGCCAGCGTTTACAGTAGCGGAAAGTAACCCTCCAGCCAATGGATCCGTCCCCGTTGCTGTAATCACCGTACTTGCGGCAATGTCCAAAGTTCCAAGAACTCCAGCCATTTCGCCAACCTTGCAAGTTGCAGTAATATCGACTCTGCCTCTAACAGCCCAGCCATTTACAAGGTCATGCCCAACTGAAAGATATGCGTAACTTGGGTTCATGTACCCGGTTGAAACCGCGCTTGTAGTGATCCTGTTTATATCACCGAAGACATAAACAGCAGTAGCGGCCGCTGTAATAGCGGTTGACTTCAATATTAAGTTAGCCGTTTGCGTTCCGTATGCCAGCGAAGTCGAGTAACTTCCATGCTGAAATACTGCCGCCGCGTCCGATCCGGTTTCATCCGTCTGCGCCACTGATACGTTGATAGCCGTCGTATTGACTGTATCAATGTCAATAGCGTTGGCCGAGTCACCCGTAGTCACACTGTTGAAAAGACACGAAGACTCAGACCCCTCATTAACATAAAGAGCAGTGCCGGATCCGCCGTCTCTGTGAATGAACAACCCACCTATAGCATATCCCGCAGTAGTAGCGGTCGGCACTGTGTCCCCCTGGGAAATAACAAACTTCCCGTCTGCGGTCTGAAACGCATCTACATCAAATCCCAATAATTTACATACACGTCTTAACATAATATGACTCCTTTATTTAAAGAAAAGAGCAGACAGGGGGAGTCAAAGCCCCGGCACTGAACACAATATCCAATGCGTCACACTCAAAACAACTCGTACCCGCCGCCATAAGCCCGTAGTTGTTTTTCATCCTAATACTTTAACCAATACTTTGTCCAGAACAATCATAATGATGGGTATTGAGAACATACCCCATATCTTCCAGTCAATAGATTTATTCTCTACCTCGGAAAGAATCTTCAACAAGGCAACGCGGGATATTCTCCTGTATTCGGACCCGTCCTTGTCTTCTTCGTGATTGTACTCTTCGAGTAGTTGCTTTACTCCGTTAGCCATATTAAACCTTCTTTCTTCCAATGATAGGAAACCCACGCCAAAAGTACAAGAATAGAAACATTGCGCCGAAAAGCATGGCTCCGAATGCTATAAATAACCATATTGAATTCTCTACATGTTTACTTTCAGATTCTATATGGTCGTCGCCTTCTCCGCCCGAATTGCTATTACCGTCTTGTATTTCCTGCTGAACATTCTCCACCTTGCTTATCTTTTCTGTATGTACGGCTATCTGGTTTTCGTTGCCCTCGATACGACCATCCATTTTATCAATCTGTTCCGGTGTTATTTTGCTATCTTGCGACTGACATCCAGTCAGCACCGCAAATATCAACAGAAGAAATAAAGCAATAATAAAGATCGTCTTGTACTTTGTTGTTTCCGTCATTACGTTACCCATCATTGTATCACCGTGTCGCCTATCTGTAGACCGTAATCTGGTTCTGTACTGCTCGAACTCTGTCCGGCCCGTCCAACATTACCGATATGTGAAAAGTTCTGTTTCTTATCCCTCTTTATTGAAGATACCATTTTCTCAACAAACATCTCCCAATGTATTCCTCGTTCATCATACAATCTGGTTTCTGCCGCCGCGAGACAGCTTTCCAAGATAGTGTCTGAAAACTTTACGGATCCCGCTGGATATTCACCGTCCGAAAAGACTCCGATAAAAGCCTCGTATTTGTAATGAAGGGTATAGGCGGTATTGCATCTCGGCCAGAACCAAGCTTCTCTTCTCTGTCCAGTTGCGCTATCTGTAGCCACTATGACTTCAGCGGCAATGCGTGGTTCGCCTGTTGTATCGTCTTGAGCTCTCTTGTTTACAATCCTTCCAGCGTCAACATCTCCAAGGATGTACCTTTCTTGATCGTCCCTGGAAAAGTAATACCCGTCAATAAGCCTTCCGAAATCATCAGGCAATGTGTAATCACCGTTATGCTCTATCTCCCAATCAGTCTCCCCAGCTGTTACGTCACCTTCGGCCGAAACTTCAAGGTGTGTAGCGTCTGTTCTTGTCGTTATCGTGTATTCGGTGCTGTCTATCGTCAGGATGCCCCGTGTGGCCGCCCACGTAGGCCATGTGCCACCAGTGAGGGTACAGGTAGTGGTTGATACTTCTACAGTCCCCGTGCTCTCAGAGGCTATCAGGGGAAGCGTAGTCCACGGTTTCATAAAAGACCATTCATAACCAGCCTGTATCTCTCCCGAAGCTGGCGGATACAAGAACTGCATATACCCAGCCCTTATGATGTTATCAATCTTCGTCTCCTCAGCATCCGTCAAATCGGTATGATCAGGGGTCCCAAAGAACTTGTCAGATATCTCATCGGAAATAGTCTCATGTAAAAGTGTCAGCGTAGATTCGGCCATTATTCAACTTCCTTATAAGGTTTGATGTCTTTAACTGGTATCTTCGAGAAGTTAAGTTTTTCGCCTTGGATCTTAACCTTTGCCGTATCGTGATCTTTTCCGAGATACCCAAGAAACGTTCCAAGCCTTGTTCCGCCATTGAACTTTGCTCCGACCTTTTCATCTTTGACGTATGTATATCCTTTTTCTGGTTCCACAAGCTCTCTGTTGTCCTCTTCCTCTGCTACCGGTTTTTGAGGATTGAATATATGATCGTCAATAGGTTTTGGCTTCGGCAATGTATAATCAGCTTTGGCAAAGTCATACATTGTGCTCAACTGCAACTTTTCTATAGGGTGCATTGCTCCGTTTATTCCAAGGATGCTCCTCTGCTTTTCGTATTTCTTATACATCTTTAAAAGACCTTCGGGAACTTCTTCGCCTGGAGCCAATTGTCTCATTCTTTTAAACTCTTCTTTCGCCTGTGCCATTTCAAGGTCATCCTTTTCCTGAGCGATTCCTTGTATCATAGTGTCCGTCATAATAAACCTTTCTTGAAAAAGAAGGGGCGGGGAGAGAAAAATTCCCTCCCCGAATCCCTTTAAATACTTAGCCTTCTGAAGCACCGGCCACAAGACCGATCGTGCGCCAAATACCCATCCATTCACCGTACCATGCGTCACCAACATCATCCAGTGTCAGAACCTCTGTAAGAGCAGATCCGTCAAGCTGGAGTCCATTAGCAACGAAGTCAAGTGTAAAGTCTGAAGTACCGATGTCTCCAATAACGAAGAACCCTTTTCTCTGACCGAAAATAATACCGTCAGCAAAGGTTACGTCACAATCGGCTGCAAGAGTCCCTACTCCGCCAACGTATGTTTTACCATACGGAGAGTAAGCCTGTCCGACCTCTCCAGCGTTGAGAGGCGAAATCCAATCAATCATGCCAGATTCAACGCCGTCTTCAAGATACGCAAGACACGTTGGGTAATCGCCGTCAATAACAACATAAGATACGGTTATTGTACCCGTAGTAACAACGTCTGATATAATGGCATCAAGAACGATCACCGTATCAGATGTGATACTTGCTATGTTGTAAAGACCCGGCACTATAGTTGCCGTTCCGTCATTCTCACCGGCAAGCACCATAACTCTGGAAACTCCAACCTCAAAGTCAGAAGAGTCGTCAACCGTAAGTGTTATCATATCAGTACCAACAATGGTGTTAGTACCAGCCGTGTGGCTCTCAAGGACATTGGTAATTGTCTGCTTTGGTATAGCCGAACCACGACCCGGAAAGCCCATCTGCCCGAAACGAGCAGTGTTAGCCCCACCATTATGAAGACAGGTGAGGCGACTTGCGTTTACTACCGTATTCCCATACAGTGCAATATGGGCGTATCCGCCCGGTTCATAAATCTGACACCATTTTTCAGTTTCGTTTGCAGAAAAACACACTTGGTTTTTAAGCACACCTGCGAAACGGTGGTTATTGGAACTTGAAGGGGCTTCAACTTTAGTGTCCCTTTCGCCTTCAACGTCTGCGGGGGTTCCATAGTCTCCGTTATAACAAACACCAGTACCAATGTCATAATCGGTACTTGCTACTCCCGTAAGCTGAACCCATTTCTCTTTGAATTCAGCTTGTCCTCTTACCATTGCTGCGGGATCCATATTCTATCCTCTCAAAATAAATAATGTTAATTGAAAATAAATTTAGCTGGCATAAAAAACGGTCTGTCTGCGCCAGTCACTACACTCAATATTCCACGCCATTGTACTGTCAACCGCGATAACGTGAGGCTGATTTGAAAGCCTTCTTGGTTTTGACTTTTTCCTGAACCAATCCTTCAAGAAAACCGCATTGATGAAATCAAAATTCAACATATACATGGGGTTGTTTGAAGTGTTCTGATCAAGATACGGAACCGCCTGAAATATAGAGCCACGATAAACAGGTTCCTTTGCCGCAAGGTCATACCCAAGGTTATCGTTGTTATTCTTTGCCTGATTCTTCAGGTTCATCCTCGTCGCCCATGTAGTGAAGATACCTTTTCCATAACCGTTTCTCTGGTTTCCAGGTTCAGGAACAGGAGGAGTCCAAGCAGTTTCATACGATGCTTTCTCCATCATATAGATAAGCGCAGTTGCGTCGCCATCACCATACGTTTCATAAGCGCCTGTATAATTCTTGAGCCTTGTGTAATCGGTACTTGAGATCCCTGCACGACCAGCAGAATATCCAGACGGGTTTCCACCGTTATAACCGAGGGTGGCGTGCTGTGTGACCCAATAAGGAATACCGAAAGGCGTTTTGTTATCGCTTGAATCGTCTGGTTTAGTCCAAGAAGCTTTTTCGCAAATCTCTATAATAGACGTATCCATAGCAGCCTTTTCCATTGCAACAGCGTCAACAAGTGCAGCTGATCCACTGTTTATATCATCTTCGAGTTCATCCCAGGCCATGTGACCTTCGGTGAATTTCCACGGAATACGTCCACTTTCGAGGTTGTTATCCCGTTTATACTCCACGGTATTGTAAAGTCCGATATGTTCACCGGAATCATTATGATCAGTTACAAACCTGACCTTGATCCCTTTTCCCATACTTCTTTTTTCACGTTTATTCTTAATCAGTTCGTTAAAACCGACATGCTTCTGAAGGTCGGTCATAGCGCCGATCCATTTTCCTGTTTCCAGATTGTCAAGAGTCATCTCGACGGCATCCGGCAGGTCATCATAAGGTATTACAGGAGGCATAATCTATCCTTTCAAGATAAAAAAGAAAGGGCTTTTCGGATTAACCATACTTTTCATCCAGAGCCTTTATTGCTTTATCCTCTGCTTCTACAGGCTCTTGTTCGCCTTCTTTGAGGAATGTCCCGTCATCTCCACGGGGTGCGTTTATAGCTCTTTTAGAACGCTCTTTAGCTTTTTTGGCAACCGTTTTCCCTTTTTCCTTTACAACTTTATCGCTATGTAACCCGTTAATCGCCCGTTTAAAAGCCTCTTCTGGTGACAACTCATCTCCAGAATCCTTAGCTTCGTCCGTGATCATATCAACATACCTTGATACCTTGTCACGGGATTTCTGCTGGTCTTCTGAAATAGAGCCATCTTTGCCAAAAAGTTCTTCATAAGGTTTTCCGAGTTTAGTGATTTCGCTGTTCAAAAAATCGTTTCCAGAGTAACCACTACTCTGAAGCTCTTCAAGTAACTTCCCTTGGTCTGCGCTTGATTTTGCCATTCCGACAAATAATTCTTTCATCTTGCCGAAACGTTCAACGAGTTCTGAATCCCACTTTTCTCCATCCTCATCAACTTCGTCTTCTTTAAAATCAAACACTTCTGCCAAGGCTTTATCAAACCTTTCGCCTTCTTCTTCTGCGGAGGTTCCACCTTCCTCAGATTTTCCAGCTTGGATTTCCTCTTTCAGAGCTACATACTTTTCCAGCATTGCTATATCTGAATATGTATCTATCTCGTCAAGCGAAAGATCCACTTTGACAGCCCGCTCCTTGAGTGCGTTAGGGATGGAATCCTTCTCATCCTTGTCCTCTTCGGCTTGCTTGTCTTTATCGTCTTCCTCCGAATCATCTGGAGGAGTTTCTTCTTTCTTTTCAGGGTCTTCGTCTTCCTCTTCGTCTTCTTTGTAATCATCTTTTATGATGCCCTTAACTTCTTTTTCAAGCTCTTTCATCGCATCGCTTTTTTCTTCAGTTTCTTCTCCTGTTTCTTCGGTTTCCAGTTCTTCATCAACTTTTTCTTGATCTGCCATTTGTGTCTCTCCTATTTTTTCCATTCTGATTGATGCCCCCTACAATCGGGACTATTATAACCACCGTCGAAATCTGTAAGTCCACGCCATTCCATATACTTTCTGTTATGCCCCGCAGAGGTCAATATAGGCTTTCCGAATCTATCATGATTTGTTGGTATCCCTGCCGCCGCCGCCGCCTCTGTCATTTCTTTAGCCTTCCAAGCTGGAACGGCCGCCGCATAACTCTTTCTCGGCCAACACGTAGATGTCTGGCCTCCCTGTGAAGATATCTCTGCCGGGATACATCTTTCACATACAATGCCATCTTCCAGTTCAATTGTTTCTGGTATTTCGTTATACGAGAATATCCGGTCATGTATTGTACCGTCCGGTTCTTTAAAGCAGTATGTAGGCATTAGCTCACACTCCCAAAAATAGCCTTTTGCTCATCTCCCTGAACATTGGCCCCCAATAAAGAACTTACAAGAGCCATATCTTTCCCACCCCTTGTTGCTCCGCTTCTGTTTATTCTCTCATACGTCCGTTTCGTTTCCGCTGGCTTTCCAAGTTGAGGCTGTGCATTTCCAACAGGTGCGTCTCCTTGCTCCTGAGAGCCACCAATAGGCACTACTATCTGTGTGAGCTCTGGTATGTTGCTGTAGTCTGAAGCTATCTCTACGAGCCTCTGAACGTCAATGGTCATACCCTGCTCCTGTAATAGCGGCATCATTGGCCCGACAACACGATTAAGTATGTCTTCTATCTTACCGAGTTTCTGTTCTGGCATCTCGTCTCTCATGCTTACAGGGTTTATGTCGGTATTGAGATCAAGGAAGTCTGAGTCGATTGTTGAAGGATCCCATAGAATCGGTGTTGTATAGCTGGTTCCTTCAAGCCCTTTTTCTAACGTTCTGGTTCTGACCGGTTCGGTATATTCGTACCAAGCAAGTGACTTCTCGATTTTTCTTGCAAATTCTGTCGTTGCGTCCTGCATATCTTTTATCTGTGCGCTTGCAGAGTCAAATAGCAACTGATCCTGTTTGGCTGTCTCTGACATGGGTGAAAGTCCGCCAAGGCTGTCAAGGTTCCCTGTGGCCCAAGAAAACATGTCTTTTAGCTGTATGAGCAACGCAAGAGACGGTTGATCTATACCTCCGGCGTGAAGGTCTCTTGGCTCTCTGCCTGTATATACCATTCCGTGACCGTCTTTAGTGTCCCTGAACTGCTTTGCATCTTGCGGGTTTTCAAAAGCCGTGACATCCTTTTTGTTCTCTACCTGCCATACGAGCCTTCTGATGATGCTGTTACATACGTTGTGGATACTCTTTACCTGACCGAATGGAGCCATAGGCATTGTATTATCTGGAACGACATTGAAGGACAATAGTTTATACGGCTCTTCGGGGCCATCGAATTCATCAATAACCTTCAGCGGTCTTTTTGTTATCTTATCGGCTAAATAGGTTACAAGTGTTCTGCTCCCGTAAACCCATACATCCTGAAGCGCAACAATATCCTCAAGCCTTTCGTCCGCCCCCGTGTCTCCCTGAGATATACTTTCCGTGCGATCCGCATTATCTGGATGATATACGGCATCTCCGTTTTCGCCTTTCGGAATTGGGTCTTTGTATATTTGGTCAAACCGTTCTTTTGTTATGAAGTACCTGTCGCCAATAAAGGCTGGATTATGCCCGCTTCCTTCTGACATGTCTATAACGAGATTATCAAAGGATACGTTCTTTACAAACGGTGTCGTAATGGCAACGCTTGAACCTTCATAGTCCTCTTCTCCGTTATAGACAAGTCCCTGCTTAACAACAGACATGGGTGAGAAAAGAGCGTCTGTCGCGGCTATTCTAAGAACAAGCCCGAGTTCTATATCGTCAGATAAGTCCTCAAGGGCTAGTTTTAAATTACGAGCAAGCGGTCTGAGTTCTCGATATGGAGTTGTCACCTTTGGCGTAGGAGCTCGTACCGCAAGCTGTCTTGTATATATGCTCGTAGCAAGGTAAAGCAAATTAAGGTATGTGGTTTTTGTTTTTTCTCCAACTTTGCCGTAATACTCGCTTCCAACATACGCCTTGATCAGTGCCTTCCTATATTCCCTGAAGTCTGACATCTTGGCGTAGCTTGCATTAACGCTATCTCTCAGTCTTTTAAATCCTTTTTCGGTTTTAAAATTCAATTACTCATCCTTTACCAATATTCAAGATTAGCTTCTTCTTGCTCTTGTTCCCATTCAGCTATGCGTGCGGCAAGGCAATCAGGATTAAATTCAATACTTTCATCTTTTTCAGCTTTATACTTTAAAGTAATCGTGCGTAGCTTAACTGCGAGCGCATCAGCAATACATTCATCACCATGCGCTGATTGAGCTCCTGATGGGTCTTGCGCGTTCTTCGAGGCTGAATGTGTGGCTTTCCCGTCTGGTTCCTCTATGAACTGAAGCGCTTCATCCATCCCTGTTATTGATACATTTATAAACTGCCTTGTAGAAAGGGCGCTTCTGTATTCCCTTAACAAATCTCCACGTGCGGCAGGATTCAAAAAGTATCCAGGCTTGTCGGAAACGCGCTTGCCTGGATCAACTTCGTCTTTGTGGTAATACAAATTGGCGTAACGAAGGGAGGCTATTCTCTTTGAACATGTCTGTCCGATAGAACCGCTTGCGTCCCATACGAATTTTGCGTTGTTGAACCACTTACAGAGCGCGATACATATTTCAGCAAAGTCCTTTGGGTATGTGTTCGGATCTTTCCAGAGAGCGACCTTCTTCCCGGTTGCAAGGTCTATAACCACGGCAGCAGAGTTTGAAGCACCAGTCCCGGCCGATACGTCAGCACCGATACCAAACTTCTTATTCGCTATATAATCCCTGCCTTTATTATCTCCTAGCGAAAACCATAGCTTTAACGGTCCGCCTTTCTCTATGATGAAATCTCCCATTTTGACATTGTTGTCCTCAATACCTTCAACTTCAATTCTTCCTTCTTCAATGGGATCAATGCAATATTCGGCTTTTAGCTTATTGATAAATTCGGCTTTGAAAAACGTAAAGTCAGAACCTTGAAAATTTACCTCTACTTCCTGAGCCATTGTCTGATCTGACCCTGTTTCTGCTTCTTTGTCATCATACCAAGGACTTCTCATTTTACCGTCAAGTATGAACGGATAATCATCTGGAAAATTAAATTCCCTGAACCCTTCCCAGTCTATTCTTCGTATTTTTGCCTTACCCTTGAAGCTTCCCAATAACTTAACCTTACCTTTTTCGTCTGAAGTGTAAAGCCCTTTGTTGAAAATCGGGTGTTGGGAAAAATGGAGATACCTTTTAACCGTTGCTGTTTTAAATACTACCTGATGAAAACCGTTTCCTATGCCTTTTGGTGTAGAGCAGTATAAAACGGCTCTTGTTACGCTGAATAGAGCCTTTAGAACGCTGAAGCTATCGGCAACTGGAAAAGCGGCAAACTCATCTACGAATACGGCGGTCTTTCTCTGGCTTCTAAACATGTTCTCTGTTGTGCTCTCACCGGCTATCGTGGTGTTATTGTCGTTGTTCTGGATAAATAGGTGTCTGCGGGTGATTGATGGAGAGAGCCAACTAGGTTGATATTTCCATATAAAGTCAAACTTGCCGAACAAACTACTTGTGTCTCCGCGACTATCAACAAGGTTTTCTTTTTGCGACACCATGCCAAAGTCAACATTTGGTACGAACTTCAAGAACCAGTCATATATAGCTATTGCCATCCATGTAGCGCCCATTGCCCTTGTTTTCGGCCAGACTACCGAGTATCCCTCCATTATGGCATCGCACTCCTCAAGAATCGCGTCGTCTTGGTATTCGTATGTTATGAAGGGTTTTATGGGGTCTTTAAGGTCTCTGGGTTCGTGAATCCAACAGAAGACGTTTATGTAGAAAAGAATGTCATCGGCGCACATCTGTTTCAACGTTGCCGCATATTGCTCGTCGTTCCCGGCACGTTCCAACACTTGAGCCCGCCACCTGAGATTGACCTCTGGGTCTTTCGGTACTCCTTTGTAGTATGGGGTCTCCATTATGCCTTATTCTTTAAAACACGAAGCACCGCGCGTTTTTGGTCACGGAACTTCTTGATCTTGCTCAGGTCAACGTTGATTTTGTTCTTTTCGACAATCTCTTCAAGAGGAGCAAAGCCACCGCATTTCTCAACGGCATCTTTAAGGGTGAATTTCCCTTCTTCCTTTTTTTTTGGTTTTTTGGGTTCCGCCACTACATTCCTGACAACGCTTATTGAGGAGCTACCGGGAACCGCTACGTCAACCCCGACCGTGTGATGTTTCACGAACGCCTTTTCTGGTATGTGCTCTGCGGCCTCTTTGGCGTCTTTAAGGCTTTTCATTATCGAATCATAGGAAACCTTTAACTTTCCCCTTGGGGTACGCAGAATGTATTTACCTTCAAGCAATTCAATGAATTCCCTTGTTTCTACGTGGAAAACCTGTCCGCTTTCGTTAATCACATAATTTGGATGCCCCGGTATTTTAGTTTTCATCGTTTTGTTTCTCCTTGAGTTTTATCATGCTATTAAATATTTCTAAAGTCATGTTCTTTATCGTCTCTCCGTCGAAGGTTTCTGGGTTTCTGTTCTCCATTTCGCTTTTTGATGGAAATGTCAATATGTGTATCTTATCCCAAAACATGTTCTTTCTTGCGCTTGAAGAAGAATAACTCCTCAACATGCTTACTGCCGCGGCGCAAGGTGCTTCTTTTACGTTTTCGCTGTCAAGTCCTATCTCTAGGTATTTAGCGACATATTCCACGGAACTTACTATATCGTGCGGAGCGTTCATTATGCTCTCCGGGATTTCTATTGAGGAGGACTTAGCGCCTTTAGGCCCCTTGCCCCCCTCGGACACTCCTATGGCAGCAGGAGTAAATGATTCTTTAATCTTCTCGGCTCTTGGTAGATACTTGGCAAGGGCTTCGACGTTTGATTCTGCGGGGGTCATACCGGTTGTTTGTCTCTCTAAGCGGTATTCGTAGAACTGTTGCCAGATCCCGGTTTCCTCTAAAAGCTTTTTGTTGACTACGCTTACTCTTGCCAAAAAGGTATCCTTTATCAAGGTATGTGTGTCTACGCTCTTAATATTACCCATAGATAAGGGAAATGCAAACTATTTTTCAGGTAATTGTCAGAATGACATCGAGAAAAAGAGACAATTTGACAATATGGGGAAATTTGACCGCACGGCC
>Ga0307928_10003185_pt1 | contig 12524 bp, 12 predicted proteins | sample AceLakmetagen232_FD_201815 | JGI IMG/M metagenome (GOLD analysis project Ga0307928, IMG submission 201815) | Saline water microbial communities from Ace Lake, Antarctica - #232 | ecosystem: Environmental > Aquatic > Non-marine Saline and Alkaline > Saline | place: Antarctica: Ace Lake... | reverse complement strand
AAGTCGAAGATGATGGATCTGGTAATTTAGTAACAGCAGGAACAGCGACGGTGTTAGGATCTGTTGACTATGTTACCGGAGTGTTTTCGATAACGTTTACCGTGGCACCTGCACTATCAGAAGATATAAAAGTTACCGTTTCTACTTATCAAGCAAACCGACCCAACGACATGCTCTTTTGGAATAACACTATAAACTTGCGACCTGTTCCTGACGCTGTTTACCGTGTAGAGTTTGAAGCTTACAAGACCCCTACTCAATTAATGGCAACGGGAGACAGCCCTATTCTTAACCAATGGTGGAAGCTCCTTGCTTACGGCGCGTCAATTGAGATCTTGCAAGAGCGTCAAGACATGGAAGGATTAGAGAACATTATGCCATTCTTTGATAGGCAAGAGGGCTTAGTGTTAGAGCGTCAAGCTATTGACGGTATCGGGACAAGAAACGGAACCGTTTATACTAGCTCGGATGGATATTATGGGGGATCTTAATGGGTCGTTATAAGCCTCTAAAGATAGCAGGTTTTGAAACTGGACTCGTTCAAGAGCGTGAGGATTTCCTCTTGCCCTTTGATGGGTTTCCAGTACTTGAAGATGCTTTCGTATGGCGTGAGAGGATCAAGCGCAAGCAAGGATTCGAGCTGTTAGCAAGGCTTCGTCGAGTTCTTACTTCTCAATCTTTATCGAACACTTTAAACTTAGCTACGTATAATAACGGTGGAGCTACGATATTCACGACGTTATCTTTAGAGTCCACAGCAGAAATACAAACGGGGTCGTTGAAGATCACCTTTGATAAAGGCGGAGCTAGCGAAACAATCCTTTCAGATAGTGGAGACGGTACTTTAGCGATAACAGCAACGAATAATCTTACTGCGACGGGTGGTACGATAAACTATGCAACTGGAGCAATTACCGTAGCTTTTGCCGGAGTTATATCTGCTGCGATTGTTGTTGAGATTGATTTCAATTACTATCCTGGATTGCCTGTAATGGGTCTTAGGCAAAGAGAGCGTAACGCGATAAACGCAGAACAGCTTATCGTATTTGATACTAAGTATGCTTACATCCTGAGTGGAGAACAGTTTGTAGAGTTCATTACAGGAACGACATGGACAGGAAATAACTCCGATTTCTTTTGGTCAACAAACTATTGGGTTGATGGAAGTAATAATAAGTTATTTTGGACAACAAACTTCTCAGGTGTCAGCGGTGATCCTATCCGTTATACTAACGGCACGACTTGGACAACGTTTACCCCTCAGATAGACGCTTCTGCTAATCTACTTACTCAATGTAGGGCGATGCTACCTTTTAGAGGTCGCTTGTTTGCCTTTAATACTTTTGAGGGTACTACATTAGGTTTGTCAGTACAAAAGTTTAACAGAATAAGATGGTCGGCAATCGGATCACCATTGCTTGCAGAATCTTTCAGAGAAGACATTGTTGGAAAAGGAGGGTTCCTTGACATTCCTACAGCTCAACATATTGTTGGTGTGGGTTTTGTTAGAGACAATTTAGTTATTTATTGTGAGCGTAGCACGTGGCAGCTCCGTTACTCTGGAAATAATTTTATACCGGTTCAAGTTGAAAAGGTTAATACCGAGCTTGGAGCAGAAAGCACATTTAGCACTGTCAATTTTGACACATCACTCTTAGGAGTAGGTGACAAAGGTGTTGTAGAATGCGACAGTTTCAAGAGTGAACGTATAGACATCAAGATCCCTGATATTGTACAGAAGTTTAATAACGACGGGAATTCTTTAAAGCGCGTTCATGGCGTTAGAGATCTTTCTCAAAGATTAGTGTATTGGATATTCCCCGATGCATCCACAAACGGAACTTTTCCAGACAAGCGTTTAGTTTACAATTATGAAAACCAAGCATGGGCAATTCACAACGATTCCTTGACGGCATTGGGAACATATCAAAGATCTGAAAGCAAGACATGGGAAAGCGTAACGACTCCGTGGTCAGACCAGAACTATTCTTGGGTAGCTAAACAAAAGCTATTTCCAACGATAGTGGGTGGTAATCAGCAAGGGTTTGTTTTGATTCTTGACCAGCAGGTTACGAATGATCCTAGCTTAACGATAACGGCCGTTACACCAAACGATCCTGACCCAACGGTTATTACAAGTGCTAACCACAATCTTAAAACAAATAATTTCATAAAGATTTCTGAAATTCCAACGGGAAGTGGCTATGATGATTTAAATGATAAAGTGTTCAGAGTAACCGTTATAAATGCTAATACGTTTTCATTGTATCAATATGATACTGCGACAGAAACATTCATTCCTTACACAAACTCAGCAGAGACATACATTGGAGGCGGGCGCATTGAAGTGCGTGACAACTTCCGTATTGTAAGCAAGAAGTTTGAAAACATGGATGAGGGTCAACAAGTTCAGATTGGTCATATCGATGTTTTAGCTGCTGCTAGTGCAGAGGGTGCTATTACGATGAAGATATACGTAGATTACCTTAACGATCCATCCATAAACAACGGAAAAGATCCTTTCTTCAACGTAACGATGCCAACAAGCGCGCCTTCTATTGGTATTCAAAATCAGTCAAAATATTGGCATAGAGTTTATTGCAACACACGTGGGAACATGCTCGAGATTGAATGGACTTTATCAGATGCTCAAATGGCAGGTGTAGAACAAGAAAACGAAGTGCAGATTGATGCGCAAGTTTTATGGACGCGATTGGGCGGAAGACTAATTTAGAAATTAAGGAGAAATAGAACATGGTTTACAAAATCATACCATTAGCAACAGATAATCTCGACGATAGTCAAGTCGATATAAAGAACAACTTTGAACAACTCGATACGTCGTTTAAAGTGGATCACGTTGCGCTTACTGATACAACAGCAGATAACGGCCGTCATAAAACAGTTACGTTTGTCTCTCAAGCTTCTGATCCAACAACAGCAGCTGAACAAGTAAAGAGTTTTTCTTTAGAGCATATCGCAGCGATAGGACCTTTGCAATTTAGTAAAGCGGAAAGCGATTCTGTTTCTACACCGGTAACAAGTGTTTATGAATCAGCTGCTTTCAATCTTGCAGTTTCAGCTTTTGCAAGCATAATTGATTTTAGCGGTCTTACTCGTTGTTTATTCTTTGTTTCTTCTACGGCTGACACTGGTATTTATAATCTAGCTTATGGTGTATATGATGCTGGTACTTTAAAAATTAACAGTCTTTTAGCTGCAACAGGATTTAATTATAGTGTTTCAGGTACAACTTTGCGAGTACGAAACACAACGGCAAATATTCTTGCTAATGTTAGATGGACAATTAATTTCTTAAGGGTTGAATGATGGGATCACCCGACCAGAATAACAATAACTTTGTAAGGAATTATAGTGCTATTCCTGAAGAGTGGAAAGAGTCGCAACAGTTCCTCACGGAACATTTGAGGGAAGTAAGCGCAGGTGTAAATATAAGAGACATTGGCTTGTATCAAAAAGATGAGATATTAACAGGTCAGCAGTTCGTTCCTAGCGCGGCCAAACCTACAGTGCTAAGAAATGTATTCAGGAAGGTTATAGATACGGGCGCTCTTACGAATTTGACAACACCTAGGACTGTTGCTCACGGTATTACGATTTCAGCTAACACAATTGTGACAAAGATATACGGAGCTGCAACGGATCCAAGCACTAGCTTCATTCCGTTACCTTTTGCAAGTAGTGCAGGAAATAACATTGAACTTGAAATGGATGGAACAAACATTATATTAACAAGCGCAGCGAATTTACCAGCGTATACGGCATCATATGTCGTTGTAGAATATATGCAGGAAGCGTAAAATAAAGTTTTAAAAATAGGTGGTATAAATGGCGTTTTTAGGTGATTTTGGTAAGATGTTATTCGGTAGGGGAGAGCGTAAAGAGCAAGTCTCTGACCTAACCTCTGAGCAACAAAACTTGTTTAAGCAAATGCAAGCAGCATTGCAGGGAGAAGGAGCGGAGGGAGCATTCGGAAACGTAGCAGATTATTACCGTGGTCTTCTTGGGGGAGATAGCGAAACACAACAACAAATGGAAGCCCCTTTGATGCGTCAATTCAACGAAGATATCATGCCAGGCATTTCAGAGCAGTTTGCAGGCATGGGGTCGGGTGGTCTTTCAAGCAGTGGTTTTATGAACCAAGCCGGAAGAGCTTCAACGGATCTCGGCGAAAGGCTTGGAGCTATTAGGGCGCAATTACGTCAACAGGGCGTTCAAGGTTTGCAAGGATTAGCTTCACAGGGAATGAATCCTATTCAAGAAAGTGTTATACGACCAAGAGAACAAGGCTTGCTTGGTGGCTTAGCTGAAGGTGCAGGTCAAGGTTTGGGAATGGCTGCCGGTTATGGAATGATGGGTGGTGGTGGTGCTTTAGCTGCCGGTGCAAAGAAATTGTTTTCATCTGGTGGTGGTGTAACGGGAGCTTCTAGGGGGTAAGTAATGGTCCAAGTTTTAGAACAAAGTGACATTTTTGGTAAGATAGGTAAGAGTTTCGGAAAGGGCTTAGGTGAAACCGTTGAATCGGAAACCAAGCGTTCACTGTTGAAACAAGATTTTGCTGGTTTGAAAGAGCAAATGCAAGGCAAAGACATGAGCGCGATGGATCTTGCTGGTCAGCTAGCAACTATGCGCGGTATGAAACCAGAAACGGCCATGCAGTTTCTTCCATTGCTTCAGAATGAGATGGTAAGGAGCCAAGCGGCACAGCGAGCGCAGGGTGGCGAAACTCCAGCAAGTGGTGGCGTTGGCGGTATTCCTTCCGATATGCCAGCACAAGGCGCTCCTGTTACTCCTGATGCGACAGGTGAAAGTAATCGAGATAAACAATTTACAGATCTCTTTGGTGTTGATCCAACAAGCTTTTCAACTCCTGATGCAATGAAAAAGTTTATCGGAACGTTGGCACCTCCCAAGATAGACGAGATTGATAGGATAAGAGATCAGCTTGTTGCTTCCGGAAGTGCTGAATTTTTAGATCCTGCAACAGCTAGAGAAAGAGCAAAAGACATAGCTAACCAAGGTTTTGAAGAAAAGAAAGCTGTAGCGAACAAGTACCTTAACGAGCTTACAAACCTATCAACGTATGAAGATCGTTTCAATAAAGAAATTAGCAAGAGGCAAATAGAGAATATTCCAGGAGAATATTTAGACAGACTTACACAGAAATATGTACCTCAAATAAAGAATGGTGTGATAGCTCCTGACACGGCAGCAAAGAAAGCCGCTTTTGAAGCTAATTCTTTGAATAAAAAGATAACGCAGATCAGAACGTATGGAACTCCTGGACTTGGAACTCCTTCTGATGAGTTTGTTAAAGGCCTTAATGGCCTTGCGAAATCGTTTCGCGATTCTGGAATGCAAGAGCTTGCTTATGATGAGATGATCGCTAGTAATGATGTTGGTAGACGGCAAGCGGGGGCAATCGCTTACGGATACTCTCCAGAATTAATGAAATCAATAGATGATTCAAAGGGTTTTTCAAATAGTTGGTTATACGGTGAAGGAACATTACCAGATAGGTTTAATCCTAGACAAATAGCAAAAGGAAAAAAAGTCGCTAAACTTTCACAACAATTTTCTGATAAAGTCATTCCAGCAATTACGTCTAGTGACAGCATCGGAGCAATCGGTTATGCAGCATTACAGAAAGGTTTAGATGAGAATGTCGTTTATGATGACATTAGACGATTGCAAGAATCTGGAGAAATATCACTGACAGATCAACAAAAAAGTGAACTTGAAAATATAACTCCTATAGCTGAATCATTAAACGATGTTTGGAAAGCTGCAACTGGTTCGATGAGAGGAGTTAAAGGCAGAGTTTCACCGTGGCAAAAATTTAAAGAGGTTCAGGGAAAAAGATGATACAAAAATTAGCTTCTTTATTTGGAAAAGCTTTACCTGCTGCAGCTTTGTTAAATAAAGCTAAAGGTGTTGATCCGCGCTTGAACGGGTTTATTTCTACATCTATACTTGCAGGTTACGGTGCTGATAAGGTGTTGAGTTTTCTACAGGATAAAATCTCCGGTGGCGGTCAAGAAAAAGCTAAACAAGAGATACAGTCAAAGGGAGAACAAGCGTTACCACATGAAAGGGCTGCAGCTGCTCAACTTCAAGGCGAAGATATGCCAAGGAAAGCTTTAGCAGGATTAGCAGGATTAGCAACAGGTGGCGTAACAGCTGCTAAAACACCGGCAGCCGCACCGCCAACAGCTAAAAGTGTCGTGGAAGGTATGTCGTCAGGAAAAGGTATTGATCCTCAGGAAGCATACAATGCTTTCGCTGAAGCAGGCTATTCAAAAGCTGTTGATTTCTTGTCTGGAAAAGCTAGCGGTGACGTTGCTTTTGCATCTCTTCAGAAATTCACGGGTCAAGAATTCATGGACATGATCTCAAAAAGATTTGGAGCGCCAGCGCAACAGATTTCCGATTTAGCCTTGCAGTTTGCCGGCCAGAAGGGGGAGCTTCCGCAAGAGCAAGCCGGTCAGGTAGAACAACAGATACCAGAAGCGGCAGTGCAGCAAGCTCAACCTGGTCAAGTAGTAGATAAAGAAGATGCTCTCTCTGCTGAAAATGAATTATTAAAAGCTATTCAAAACCTTAGAAATATATCGTCTCAAAACCGCAGAAAACCTTAGAAGTATGTTTAAAAATGTCAAATGTTCAAGAAATTGAAAATGCAGTTAATACTATTCTTGAAGTCGTTAGTAGACGCGGTGACGAGTTATCTCCTCAAGTAAAGAGAGAGCTTGCTCTCCTTTTAAATGATTTAGCTGGACAGATGCAGGAAGAGCAAGCGCAACCTCAGCCGCCACCCGTTCCTATGCAGCCGCCACCCGTTCCTGGAGTTATGCAGCCACCTCCAGTTGATGAAGGAGCAGACGAAAGCGTAAAGATCTTGTGGTCAATCGCTGGCGGTAATGAAGAAGCCTTCGTTAATTATTTACGTACCTTTCCGGATCCCGCGTTGCAATCGTTGCTTGAGAATCCTGCTAGGGTTCAGGAAATCATAAACGGCTTAAAGCAGACAAGCCCTCAGGCCGCTCCAGTAGAGACGGCTGAAGGTCTTGAAGAGCCGCCTTATCAGTCTTCAAACGTTGAGGCTTTCAAATACGATCCAAGAACAAAGAAGCTTATCGTTAAATTTCATGGTGGTTCTAAGTATCAGTATGATTCAGTACCGCCTATTTTCGCTAAGATGTTTATGACGGGTAACGCTTCTTGCAAGACTACAGGGAAGAATCGTTGGGGTAGTTGGTGGCGAAATAAGTCGCCAACTATCGCTGGTGCATTAAATGAATGGATTAAAAAAGGAGGTTTCCAGTATCATAAAATTGCTTAGCATCAAACTTCCACAACTCTCTCTTTAAGAGTATTAATTAACTTTAATTCTTCTTCTTCTTCATATTCTGTGGAAGTGTTCGTATGTTAGGTATTTTTACTCCTAAGTTTTGAGTTCGCAAATTGTCAGTAATCTGTCAATAAATAGCGAGTTGTCAACATCTTCTAGTAAGTTTTATTTTTATTAACGGTTTTATTCAGGGTTGTGAACGAGTCAATATTTTTTGATTCGAGGTTATCCAAAAAAAAACCAATAGACGCAGAGATCAAAACGCGCATTGAAACGTTTAGCTTTGCAGCGGTAATTTTAAGTTCCAGATGATCTTCGTCAGACAGTAAAAGGCTGTAATTTTTCATTATATCCATATAAATATATATTTAATTATATTCCCTACCTAAAATTTTAATGTTATCATCGAATAAGAGCAAGTACTCTAAACATTTTAATTTCAAGGAGAAAATGATGATTGACCCATTAGGTTATTTAGGCCGTAGAGCTACAACGAGACGAGCAGGAATTATCCGCATTGCCTCAAATTCTGAAGTTTTAGCTGGAGAGAGTGATGACACTGCAATAACACCAAAAGACGCGAAAGATATCGTTGCGCCTGATGCTACGACTACAGAAGCCGGAGTTGTTATTATTAATGATGATGGCACGCTTGCGGGAGCTGATGACACGACAGTACCAACAGCTTTAGCAACAAAAACCTACGCCGACGCATTGGCAATCGCTGGGGCGCCTGATGCTAGCGAAACAGTTAAGGGCATCTTGCAGACTTCTACAGATGCAGAATCAGTAACAGGAACAGCTTCTACAGTTGCGGTTGTACCATCTTCACTAACAGCACGTTTTGAAGCTCCAGGTGCCATTGGCGGAACGACTCCGGCGGCAAGTGCGTTTACAACACTATCAACAACAGGACTAGCATCACTTGGGGCTTCTGCTACTATCGAGACGGGTGCTGTGGCTTTATCGCTAGGAGCCGATGCGGCATCCGGTGCGATAAATTGTGGTACCGGAGCTGCAGCTCGCGTAATAACGATCGGAAATATCACCGGAGCTACACAGGTTGTAGTAAACTCTGGTACGGCTGGGATTTCTCTTGCATCTACTGGTGCAGGCGATATAACAATAAATTCTGATGATACACTTCTTTTAGATTCCGATGGCGTTCTTGAGTTGAATAGTTCTGCTGGTGTCATCAATATTGGCAACGATGATATCGACCAAGATATCAATATCGGCGTTGATGGAGAACGTGGAGTTACTATTGGATCAGCAAACGGAGCAGCTTCGTTGGATTTGGTTAGTGGGACGGGAGCTTTGAATGTTGGTTCAAACGCCATTGCTCACAGCGTAACTATCGGCAACCAGATAGGGGCTACAGCGGTTGTTATAGAGGTCGGCACGGGAGACTTCATCCTAGACGGTGTTACTAACTCAACATTTACTGTTGGCGCAAGCACAACTACTGGTAGTATCACAGTAGGTGGCACATCTCAAACAGGCACTATTACCATTGGTGATTCTGATGGAATTAATACGATCGAGCTTGGCTCGGGAGAAGGAGCTACTACAGTGGCAATAGCTGGTGGCGCAACAGCAGCTAAGACTGTTAATATTGCTACTGGAGCAATTGGCAACTTGGTTACTATCGGTTCAAAGACCGCTGCTGCTGCTACAACAATACAAGCTGGTACTGTTGGCTTGACGTTAGATGCTAGCGGTATTGTTGATGTTGTTCCAGCAACCTCGACGGCTGCTGCTGCAACTGGTACAGTTAATGCTAATGTTGGTGTGACTACTCACACTGGATTAACGACGGCTGCGGCTGCTTCTCAGGTTTTCACAATCACCAATAGTGTTTGTACAGCTGGAAGTGCTATCCTAGTTAGTGCTTCAAACCTCGGTGCGAATGACGCACAGATGACGGTAACGCGCGTTACACCTGGCGCAGGTAGCTTTACCGTGACTCTAACCAACAACGGCGCTGCGGCACTTAACGGTGACGTTATCCTTTCTTGGTGGATAATTGCTGCTTAAGTTAAATAATTTAAGGCCCTTTGTGAAAACTTTGGGCCTTTTTTATTTCAAAATAACAGGTGTTTTGTATTGCAACATTAAAGCAAAAATTTTATAATAAAGTCAGAATATTTTTAATGATGAATCGGAGGAGGAGGAGAATTTATCATGAGTAACGATGGTATACGCGCAAATTTTGAAGATATAAGAGAACTTGCTTTCGGAAGCATTACAGCAGCTTACGCGGCTGTTGGAGTGGCAACGCAAGGAAACCCTAGGATTGTATTCGTAGGTAATGATAGCGATATAGACGTTTACATTACTAACGATGGCACTAATGACAAGTGGAAGGTGAAAGCTAATTCTTTTCGCTTGTTAGATATCGCATCAAACAAGACTCCATATGCACCACTTTTTATAGATAAGCTTACAGTGTTTTCAGCACGTAGAGTTGTTGCAGGAGTAGCGGCAACGTCTGGCGGCATCTGGCTTGAGATAACTAGTGCAGAAGGGGGTCGTTGATGTCACAGGGAGGCATATTACAAGATAAGACCACTGCTTTAGCGGACATAGAAACTTTAACCGCAGATTCTGGCGGTGCTGTAGGGCCTAACGGAGTTGGTAATGTGGATTTTGTTGGCGGCACTAACTTAACGACTGTTGGTGTCCCTGGTAGTAATAGCATCACGATCAACCAAGATAATGTTGAAGTTGGAACAGCGCAAACAATAGGTGCTGTTACTGCTGATATAATCACAGTAGCATGTGGGGCAACTCCAGGAAGTTACCAAGTTCAATCGCAAGTTTCAGCTTTCGAGAGTTCAACTCCAGCAGGCGGTGGTTTTAGATTAGTGAACGGAGTTAGGACTACGGGAGCCGCTTCAATTCTAACGGGAACAACTGATAATACTATAAATAGAGAGGTTGCTATTGCCGCTTCCAATGCTGATATAGTTGTTAGTGGCAATAACATTATAGTTCGTGTTACTGGTGTAATTGGTTTAACGATGCAATGGACTGCAAAGTTACAATATGTGTTTGCATCATAGGAGATTGAAATGGGTGGATTACAAGAAGACATTATGCATTGCAACGGCTTATTTGTTGCAGCTGTTACAGCTCCAGCACATAAAGCAGGGCAATTATTCTACGATAGTGTTACAGACTCTTTAACGTTTCATAATTCTGAAGCTGACGTTGCGCTTCAGATTGGCGAGGAGAACTGGATAAGGGTTTGTAATGAAACAGGTGCAACGATAGCTGACAGTACGATTGTTTATTTAAGTGGTACATCGGCATCGGGTTGTCCACTAATAGAAAAAGCTCAAGCAAATGCGGAAGCAACGACGCATATTATTGGAATTGTCACTCATTCTATTGAAGATTCAACAGAAGGTTATGCTACAACGTTTGGTCTTGTACGAGGATTAAACACATCTGCTTTTGCTGGCGGTGCTGCAATTTATCTTTCTCCAACAACTGCTGGAGCTGTCACGACAACAAAGCCGACAGGTAGCAATTACGTTGTAAGAATAGGTTATATCGCAACAGTAGACGCTACAGACGGGTCTTTTCTTGTTTCTGTAGAAAACGGTGGAGATACAACAGACATTGCAAATATGAATCAAGACAACACCATTTATGTTGGTAAGCATGGTCTTGATTCTAATTCAGGGCTGAACATCGGCCAAGCAAAGCTTACAATACAAGCAGCGGTAACGATTGCTGCTGCTAATGCAACGATATTAGTCTATCCTGGAGAGTATGCAGAAACGATAACGCATACAGCCAATAATGTTTCTCTTATCGCTCAAGGTAAACCTAATAATGTTATTATATCACAAGCCGATGCGAACGTCGTAAACTTCAGCACGTATACAGGGATTCAGTATAAGAATTTTGGGATACAATGTACTGCTGCAACCTCTGCGATAAATACTGTAGAAGGCACGACGGGGAATTGTGCTTTCAAAGAATGCACAATGAAGATGACTAGTGCCTCCGCTATCGTTGCTTCGGCTCAACCTGCTGTTGGTTCCATATGTACAGGCACACTGAAAGTTATACTAGGAAAGATAGAATACGCTCACACTGGTGCTTGTGGTGGCACAGCTTTAAAAGGAGCTTTAAAAGTAGGTGACGGCGGTCTTGTTAAGCTTTCACTTGTTAAGGGCTTTACCATTAACAACAGCGGAACAGCTTTAGCAACATCTACAGGCATTGATACGTCATCCACTGGTGTCTTTGAGATGGATGGAAATGAGATAAGTATTATAGATCCTACTGCATCGGTAGTTGCTGGGCTTGCGTATCTTGGAGGAACAGGAATTAACCACGAATATAGCAGAAACATAATTCACGTTACTGTTGGGGCTGCTAATGTTGGCTATGGCATTTTCACCGCCGATACAGCTTCGGTAACTCGTTCTTATTACAATCATATTCATGTAGTAGATACAGGCGGTAGTAGTTATGGATTTATCGTAGGAACTGGAGCAGAGTTGATATCTCAAATTGATGATGTCGTTGCTGCTGACGGTAACACAATAAATGGTACGTTTACGCAAGTAAACTCACAATCTGATGGCGACTTTACTATTTCCAACACTCTTACTGTTAGCGATATTATTTATCCTACTGCTGACGGCACGGTGGGTCAGTCGATGACGACGGATGGTGCAGGCACACTATCGTTTAGTTCTGCTCTTGCTGGAGGAGGCATCGCATGGACTCGCGTAACTGGAACAACGCAAGCTTTAGCAGTAAACAACGGATATGTAAACGAAAACGTAGCTTTAACAACGTTAACGCTTCCCTCAACTGCGGCTTTTGGTTCGGCTATCAAAATCAACGGCGAAGGTACAGGTCTTTATAGGGTGGCTCAGAATGCAAGCCAACAAATCCATTTCGGCATTCTAAGCAGTACGATTGGTGTCGGCGGTTACATTGAAGCAACACAAAGACGCGATTGCATTACTTTGAGATGCACTGTTGCAAATACAGAGTTTATTTTAGAATCGCCGTCGGGAAATATCGACGTTGTTTAATAGAAATCAATAAGGAGAAACAATGCAAATAACAATAAACATCTTAGATGATGACGTAAAGTATCTTGAGAACGACCTTCTTGATATCG
>Ga0307928_10003184_pt1 | contig 12525 bp, 11 predicted proteins | sample AceLakmetagen232_FD_201815 | JGI IMG/M metagenome (GOLD analysis project Ga0307928, IMG submission 201815) | Saline water microbial communities from Ace Lake, Antarctica - #232 | ecosystem: Environmental > Aquatic > Non-marine Saline and Alkaline > Saline | place: Antarctica: Ace Lake... | reverse complement strand
GGTTATGTGAGCAGACTCTGTAAAAAATTCTAGGAAGTTTTTCATTTTGGTTTCACCTGTACAAAGCGGTTTTTGAACTCTTCAATTGCTTTTCCGCCAAGAGCATACTGAATAACTCGGATTAATGGATTCTGCTCTGCTAGAGCTAATTTCTCAACATTACTTACGAACTCTTCAACTTTTCGGCGTTCAACATTGATTGCTTGGATTGTTGAATTATATCGCTGATCTGTTATTTTTGTTGCTGAATCTTTCTGCTGATCACGCATCTTCTTTTCAAGTGTATGAATATCTTCATAATATGAATCAGCTAAAGCACGAATATTCTTTGCGATAGTATCAGCATCATCAAATTGCACCTCACTAGCTGCGTCTTTATAGAGAACATTAAATACTTCTTCCATGGTCTTGAATCTTCTTTTTCCAGCAGCAGCAAGATAATCGCCGAGTTTTTCAATTTGTTTTCCTTTAAGCATGAAAACATCTGCGCCTTTTAAAATTGAATCAAAGATTGAAGAAACGAATGTTCTGCGCGTGTCTTTCAATTCTTCAGTTCCTGCCCAGTTTGATAGATTTTGTTCGGTAAATTTTCCGGTGTCAACGATTTTAATTATGGCGCCGGTTTTCATATTGCGCATAACCAAACCTTCAATTTCAGTATTACCTAGAAATGAAACTGTTTTATCAACTTGCTTCAAAATGTCTTTCTTAAAACCGCGCAATAATATTTGAAGTTTCTTTCTTGCTTCATCTTTTTTAGCAGTAATCACAGGATTTCGTTTACGAGACTTAATTACGTCACGATATTCATCAATAAAATTCTGCAGTCCTTTGATAAACATTTCATTGAATTTAATATCTATCATTTGCTTATAATAAATTTTCCAACCACTTGAACCATTAAACGTATCAACGAATTCGTGCATAATTTCTTGACCAAATTTTGTGGTTGAAATATCAATGCCAGAAGCCGAACCATCCCTAATCACACAACCAAAATTAATCCATGCTCCACGCCCAATTTTTTCTGGAGAATACACTAATAAATTCATCTGAGTGCCGTTAAAAATCTCACCAAAAAGCGACAACCCTAAGAATTTACTAATATTGTTTTGTTTTTTTGCTTTTGCAACCAAAGCACTAAATTCGGATTTGTATAATTTTTCAATGTTTTTAATCCACTCAGGAAAACCTGCTGCATTCATCACCTTGATAAGATCACCCATACCTTTAAAACCCTGATTAGTTGTAGGTTCAACCAACGCGTAAAGTTCACTGGGATCTTTAGTTGGACGGCCTTTTTTGGATTTTAGATATGTATTTTTGCCATCAGGAGAGAAAATTGATGTGTTCTGGCCATCGCAATTAGAAACATTAATTGAATTAGAGAAAAAATTGTGCGTATCCTCAATCGTTAAATCATATCTTTTTGAATCATGTTTTATTTTTTTAATTGATTTGATTTTACAATTTCGCATAATTTCTCCTTAACAATTTCAAAATCTTCATATATTTCATGTTCCCAGATAATTACAACACTATATCCACAACTTTTAAGCTCGATGATTCGTTGCGCATTACGCTTCCAAACTTCCGTTGAAGTTAATCGTTTTCCATCAGGAAATATTATCGTGTCTGTTGATCTATATTTATGCGGAGAAGCGTGCCAATAGTCGCCATACATTTCAATTATTGTATTTCCAATAAGAAGATCCACACAGTATTTTCCAATTGGAACTTCAATGTTTTCGTCAGAAAGTGTTATTAATGTTCTCAAAAAATCAATTAACTTCTGATGAGGCTGGGTAATTGACGTTTTCTTTTTTAATTGCCATGCAAAATTAACATTATATTTATCCATAAATGTTTTTTGACGAACCAGTTCTGCTTCAGGCGTATGACTTGCATTTAACATTGTTATTTGTTTTATAACAGCAGGAATCTGAAACGCGTTTTTAACTCCGTATTTTTTTAGCATTGTTGCATTGCGTTTTTTAAATATTGAAGTTCCGCGCGATAGAACATTGGTAGTACCATATTTTTTCAAACAGGTTTGTGTTATTTTTTGCCGGGCGATTTTGTATTGGCTTTCAGACATAGATCTAGGTTTAATACCAAACATCCGTAATAAATACAAACTTGAATTATAACTAATACCAAATTCTTTTTTTAACATTGGCAGACTATATAATTCGACTTCATATATATTTTTTAATTTTTCTAAACTATTGAGTTGTGGAAAACGTCTTTTTAGATCTTCGAAATGCTTAATATTCATAATTTCTCCTCAGATATATTTATGGCCAAGGAGAAAGACTGATGGGCAGTCGTCTAATTTTCAATTAAACAGTTGTCACCAGGTTGGAGATTTTTTGTTTCCCTAAAGCATTTTAATTCTGGCAAATACACCCCATGATTTCCAGTAACGATTACCGTTTTACCATCTTCCAATTCAATTTCATACCAATCATCATTATTTTCTTGAACTGCTCTGCCTATAATCCTTTTAAACACAATCTCATTAGAATCAATATCAAAGGATTTAACGTGACACTGTAAATTATTATCGACGATGTCGGAAATAATTTTATCACCAAATTCCAATGTTTCAATTATAGTATCACCATCAAGACACTTCTCACTTACTTCAATATCTTCATCAGAAAACTCATCACCTAAAAAATTCATTAGTTGATCAATCGTAACATTTTGAATGTGAGGAATGCTACGCATCTTAAGTTCTTTTGGCGTAGGCTTATTGCTAGCTTCAAAAATCATTCTCAGGGTCCGGCAAATTTCATTATCGTGGAAATGCATCGATTCTTTCATTGGTGTTTGTACCTCTTTCGGTATAGGAAGATCTTTTTCTGTCAAAAACTGCTTGAATCTATTTATAATATCCCTGCGCTTGTTTTTATAAGGAAATTTAGGGCTGTTGATCTTAGCTAACACGCTCTCAAAGCTTTCGCCATCTTCAAGAGTTGTGTCTTGACCAAGCAAAAGTTTTAATATTTTAATCGGTGTTGATGCAATAGTTTTTGATGTTAATATTCTCGGATTTTTAATTGGTTTTCCAGTAGCAGAAATATTTGTTGTCGTTATCAAATTTATACCGTTGACACCACTCAAACTATAACGTGTTGTTATTCCTTTAACTTCTTTTCTGATAACTTCTTGTGCGATGGCTCTTAGAAAGTGGTTCCTATAGGATGTCTTATAATTTGTTTTTCCAGGTTCAGGAACATGTCCAAAAAATTCTGTATAAGGAAGATTCTTCGTAACCATCATATCAACTTGAACAAATTCTTCAGATTCTTTACCTGCGCTATAGATTGGGAATTTTATAGTAACAATTTTAAGACCAGCGAGAATTCTAACTTCATATCCTTTTTTCTCACTTTGATCAGTTAATTTTCGCGCAATCTCAGTAAAATCGGATTTTGAACTAAACGCAATATCAAGATCGCCAGATGTTTCTTTCTTACCTGCGCTTCCAAGGAGAACCCAGGATTTTCCTTTAACAGCTTCATTACCAAATGCAGGTCGCAGAATCTCGCTTTCAACTTTGTCAATCGTAGGATTTACAGCATCCTTGTTTATTCGCGATAACCCAGAAAATGCATTTCCGCCTTCCTGAATCAAAGCCATAAGATTTGGCATGCTTTAACCTCCTATTTATTAGCAAATCTTGCTGCAACCAATTTATGCATATATTCCTGAACAAGTTCCATGACTTCCATTAATTCATCCCCCGCTTCCTCAGTATTACCTTCAACTGCATCAGCAGCAAGTTCATGTGTAGCTTCAAGAATAATATCATCAATCTGATCTTCTATTTCATCCATTTTGTTAATGGCTCGTTTATGAAATTCATCAACTGCTGTCCCATCAGCTAAATATGTACCAATTTGACGTTCGATTGATCTTAGATCATGACTTGATGTATTAATGACACCTTCACATATTTGAACTAGTTTGCTTTTCTTACTTTTCATTTTATCTCCTATGGTTAAAAACTAACTGCTTTAATTTTACCGTATGCCTCCAGCATGTTCTTTGCCCATGCAACTTCTTCGCCTCCGCGCCATGGGCGGGCATCTGCAACATTGACAGCAGACTGTATTTCGCTTTTTGGGCGGATTTCGACCCACGTTTTTAGCACAGCCATGATGTCGTCAAGTAACATTGATTTACGCTGATAATGCTCCATAAGCTCATCGTTCGTCATATCGCGATTCTCAACAGCTTCTTTAATAGGCTTTTTTACAGCTTTCTTAGCAGCATCTTCCATATTTTTAAGGCGGGGTACATAATAATCAGGTATCTCTTTTATATGCGCCAGAGCTATCGTAGTATAAAATTCTTCCTCACTTAAAGGCATTGCAATACTATGCTCTGCTGCGAATTTTTTGAAGATAGTATACAAATCTTTATGTTCACGCTCAACAGCCAAACCTGCGGTAAGTTGTTTTTTCTCCGCTGCGGTAAGTTGTTTGGTCTCAACACTCTCCAATAAGAATGAAGAAATCAATGGGGCATAGGACATCAACGTTAAAAATTTATCTTGACTAGATTGTTTGGACATAATTTGACTCTCCTTTTAGGAAAAATTAGGACTAATATTATTTATGGCAACTAACACCATAAATAGAATTGACCGTAATTCATTTGGTGTTGACCCAAATGAAAACTGAGAGGGAAACTTCACAGCTGTCCGGTCAAGAGGTATTTATAATACATTAAGAATAGAACGGGAGACAGAAATGCAAAACTTATCACCAACACACCAAGAACTGAAGCAATTACCACACAGAGCATTATCTCTAATTTGCACAAACCTATATCAGCTTTATTCCAGCGAAGATACAGGCGAGATGCGATATACTGGTAGAACAAAGTGTTCAATTATTAAGCGACGAATTAACCATATTCACGAAGCAGAAAATGGAAATACATTAAAATGTTGCTGGATCCGGGATGTGCATCGTCGCGGGTTTGAGGTAAAGACAATGCTCATTGGCACTGTTGCTGGAAATGGCAGTGTAGAAGAACGTGCGTGGATCAAGTATGGCAGAGAAGAAGGTTGGAGACTTACTAATAGTACTATTGGTGGAGAGGGCGCTTCATTTGTTTCAATAGCAACTAGGGAAAAATTACGGCAATCGCGAATTGGCAAACACTTGTCAGAAAAAACAAAGGAAAAGATTAGAGTTATAAGAACTGGAAGTCATGCAACAAAAGAAACGCGGGAAAAAATTAGAAATAGATTGTACCAAATTCGGCCAATGGGATTCAAAGGAAAACATCATTCATTAGATACTAGAAAGAAAATGAGTATTGCACGTTCTAAAGAAAAAAATGGATTTTGGAAAAAACATCACACTGAGAAAACTTGTCAAATTTTAAGAGAAAAAATGTTAGGAAAGAAGCGAGGACCATATAAAAAGCATAAATAGATTTAGTATTATTGTATTGTTATAAAAATGTATCATAGGAGTGTCATATGGACGTTAAATCAATTGTTTCCGCATTATCCGCTAAAGTTGCCACAGAATGTTTCTCCGTTACTTTACCGAGTTCTGGAATATCCTTGGATTTCATGCCTATTAGCGTAGGACAACAAAAAAGTTTCTCAAAACTTTTAATGAACAACTCACAGAATTCTGCTGTGGTTTATAATTCGATGCTTGCATTAATCGTAAAAACCTGCTTGTCAAAAGATAGATTGGATTTTAAAAAGGCAACGGAACTCGATCGCATGAAGATCGTTATTACCTTTTGCGCCAAAAATTATTCTTTCAATGATGTTAAAATTCCGTGTCCTAAGTGTAAGAAGGATATGACAGTAAAACTCGATTTAGCTGCAATCTCCAAGCTTATTGATGAATTTGGCGAGCATTCCTGTGATTTTGTATATACAACCGAGAAAAATCGTTATAGTTTCGTTCTTGGCATTCCTTCAATTCACGTAATGGCACAGCTGGAACAATGGATGAATGACCACAAAGAATCAGGAGAAAAACCTAGTGATGGGGCAGAAAAAGAAGATAGCCCGAAGATGCAGCACCTTGAACGTCTGTTTTCATCCGAAGACACGATGAAAGCATTCATTAAGAAATTTGAAGTTTGCGATATTATTGATCCAAGCAAACCGATTATTGCCAATATGGAAGGTTTGCCTCTAAAGGATATTATCGAACTTTGCAATATCCTACCATCAGAAATATTCAATACTTCCACTGGATTGATTCAGTTGATTATCAGCAAATTCCTTAAACCTCTGCTTACACTTGGCCATGACATCACGTGCGAGCATTGCCAAAATGTAATCGAGAAAGGATTCTCGCTACAGATTTTTTTTATATAGCGGAGTCGGTTTGGCGAAACCAACTCCAGATAATTATCAATTACGAAACTAATTATCTTTTATACTTTAAATCAGATCCATTTGTATTTCTAGATCATACTCTAGTTGACTTTATTTTTTATATGAAGCATGTTACGAATATCATAGAACAAATAAAGAAGTATGAAGCAGCACAAGCAAAAGCGCATAAACCTGGAAGCAAAGCAATGCCAAGTAAGAGTGGCAACGCGAAATCAGCATGGAGCTCGTTCAATCCATCATGATTCTCCAACATTCTTCCATAAATAGGTTATGCATTAATAATCAATTCAGGTATTAACTCCTATGGCTGAAACTACCGTAATTTCTACAAATATAGGCGATCCTAAAGTTAATAGGTTTGTGGAAGAACTTACCTCAAGACTTCGCGAGCAAATCGGTGACGAAATTACAAAAGGATTGAATGCTCGTGAGAAAGAAGAACTCACAGACAAAGGTGTAAACAGAGTTCTTAGAAATAAAAAGGCAAGAAAAGTAGAAGAGTCATTGTCAGATAAAGTGTCAGATAAAGTTGTTAAGAAAACTTTTAAATCAACAAAAAAAGCTTTAGACGATTTACATAATGATATTCGAAAGTTTAGTCGGCAGAATGAGGGGTTTTTCGATCAATTTTCAAAAAAGACCAAAGCAACTTTTGAAAAAACATTTAACCTATATCTTCCAAAGAAAATAACAAGAGAAGATATCGAGAAAACTGAATCCGAATTAAAAGATACTAAAGCTCTTAGTAATGCTATTGAAAAAGCATTTAATAAAACAAATCTTATAAACGAAGTTATTGATATTGGCAAGATACGAACTCAGGAAACGATTGATGATATAAGATCGCAAATATTTGATCATTTAAAAGTAACCCAATTAAACCGAGATGATCCGCTTTTCATCGAAATATCTGAAAAAATGGCTGATATTAAAAGTGGATTTACAAATGCCATCGAGAGTGAAACTTCGCTGAAAGATGCATTTAAAGAAATCCAGGATTTAGTGAATCACAGCAACGACGAAATCATAAAAGCAACACTTAGTGTTGATAGCATTGTCAATGATATTCGTGGAAGGTTAGTCGATGATGCTTTAGAAAATGAAAAAGCTGAAGTTATTACAATTGCTGCATTGAGAGAATCACAAGAATTTCAGACAACGCAAATCGGAAAGATGATTTCTTTAACCGGTGTTGACCAACAGAAAATAGCCAACATTGTATTTGACATACAAAAAGCGCAGATTTCAGACGAACAAATCAGTGCAAGAATCCGTGAGGAAATGCTACCGGCATTAGATATTCAGTCTTTAGAAATCGGAAGTGCAATTTCAGAAAAAGAAAAAAATAGACAAGATGATATCGTTAAACGAAAATTATCTTTTGATTTTTTAGGAGAATCATTAAAAACTAAAACGAATTTGCTTTCAGATCAATTAAAATTGCAACGAAAGAGCGCAGGGATTTTTGAAAGTAAAACTTTTGAAATACTTAAATTTATGACATCTCCAGTGTGGTTTCCTATTAAAAAGATATTTGTTGGGGTTGAGCATCTTGTTAAAAACGTGATTGGTGATTTATGGAGCGATATAAAAAAGCTTAATCCTTGGAATTCGTTTCTAGATTTTTTGCTTTCTCCTGCAGGAATTGTATCCATGATGTTTATAGCAGCATGGTTTAAGTACAAAGTATGGCCATGGATTAAGACGTTTTTTCAACCTGCAATTAATTTTTTGGAAAATACGTTAAAACCATGGTGGAATGACACGTGGCTGCCTTTTTGGAAAGATACATTGAAACCAAGTTTACTTTGGGTGTTAGAAATATCAAAAGAAATTAAGAATGATATATCAGGATGGTTTAAAAAACAGTTTCCTGATACAACATCAGGATTTAACACAACTTGGGTTCTCATTAAATCAATATCTTATCAGCTTTACAGCGTTGTAACAACAATAACGGACCTATTTGTAATACTTAAAAATTGGTTGGTAGGATGGTTTGATATTTGGGTTGTAAATCCGCTGAAGTTTGCAGTAGATACATTAAAAAATATACCTCTTCTTTTTAAGGGGCCATTTGGAATAATGGAATTCGGTAGCAAACTAAAAACTGATATTAAAACGCTTATTGAAAATGAATCTACTGTAGCTAATGACTTTACGGCCGATTTCTCAAAGAGATTTGAGGCGTGGAGTGCGCGATATGAAGCGTTGGCGGAAATTGAAAGCAAATATACTAGTGATGAATTTATACGACTAAACAAAGAATTTCACGAATCACACCTCGAAACACAACAGAAACTTAAAAAACTGGAGATAGTAACTCCTACAATTAATATAGAGAAAAGTTCTCAGAATGTGGAAGATTTATGGGGCAGAAAGCCAATAGATAAAAACACACAAAATGCAATTTACTCCTTTACTGATTCTATTGATGCAAATACTAAAGAAGTTACTGGAATAGCAGGAAGACTTTCAGTAATAGAGAAAAAACTTGGGGTTGTCGCTAGTAATACTGTTGATATAAAAAACACTAAACCGCCACAGCCTATAAATAGAACCAGCATCAATCCAATTGGAAGAGAGTCTTTATTTCGTGAGATTGAAAGTCTAGTACCAGCTTACTAACGGAGAATTTTTGATATGGCAAATTTTTGGGAAAGTTTTAAGAACATCCGTGAAACTGCACTTATAAGTGGATTTGAGCGGGATGCAAGAACCAGTATTGTTGGGCGAGATTGGCTTTTAAATGATTATGCCTGGAGGCCAGAATTTAACAAATTCCAATGGATATCAGACATCGGTAATATTCCTGGTATTGGAGGTGCAGGAGATGCGATAAATAAATTGACCGCATTCATAGATAATCCTTATGCAGAATTAAATAGCACTCCACGGATTGTTTTATATGAATTTGAACCAACCCCACAATATGCCGTGTTGATTGATATTTACAGCAATGTGTGGAATATATTTAAACAATTACTTACATCCGAACCGGGTGATATAGTACCAGGATTTTTTAATAAGTTTAAAGATATATTTTCATTGAGCACGTTAGCACAAGCTGTTCAAGATACTACAAATACTGATTTTAATAATGATGTTGCAGGATGGGTTGTTGATTTACCTAAAGCGTTTTATGAACATTTGATTGCTGGAATGTTTTTAAATAAATTTGAACTACCATATTATGGTAATGAATTTCTACACGCGAGAGGACATGAAGGTTGGACAAAAACTACCGTTAAATCAGAATTATTGGGAGATGGTGTTGGAACGCTTCTTAACAGATTTGGGCTCGGTGGTATTGATATGCCAATGACCCCACGATTTCAGCTTGTTGGTGGTGGCCCAAGTGCTGATCAACTAAATGCAACACTATATTTATATAATGATACACTTCAAAATTTTATTAGAAATTATCAATTTCTTTATAATCTTTGTTCCGGCGCATTTTGGGTTCAAAGCGGGTTCTTGCAACGTGGCTCAAACATGTATCGCGTAGAAATACCAGGGAGATTGATATATTATCTATGCACTATGGACATCAAAGTAGACTGCGTTGGTAGATCCAGAGAATTAAATCCTCTGGCCGTATCCAATACTAATTTTAAAGATAAGATGCCTGCAATTTTTCATCCGACCCCAACTCAAGCAAGAACACTTGTGCCAGATGGATATAAAATCGAAATTCAATTACAATCAATCATGCCAAACAATTTTAATTCTTTCTTGTATATGATGATGGATGATCCGAATTTCAAAGCAGCACGGTTCGCAACACGAGAAACATTGGTCCAGAAGATTCTTCAAGATCTAGCAACAAAAATCGAAAACATAAAATGAAAACATTTGAACTTGAAAATCTATCAGATTTGTTATCATCGTTTGACCAGGCAAATATGTTTAATGTATATCCTGATCAAACTCTTGATGACCCCACGTATCGCACATTCAATATGAATCGGGCAGTAGTATTTAATAATCTCAACAAAACACCGGAGATATATTTTAACAAATACACCCCTAGAGAATATGACTGCTGGACGTTGATCTCATATAATTTATATAGCACAATTGAGCTTTGGTGGCTAGTTTGCAAGGTGAATGGTATTATTGATCCTACGGTTGAACCCAATACCTTCACCGAACTAAAAATATTACGTAAAGAATATGTTACAAGTGTGTTGCAGTCATTGCGGAGTTAAAGGTTATTTACTATGATTCCATCATTTAATATGGACACTAGATTCGGTGTTCATCAAATTGCAATTAATATTGTCTCTTATGATGAAAATCCTGCAGACTTTTCAAAGACACCAAAGAGATCGGTTTTTGTGTTTCTTGATAAATTTGTAGAACTGCGAATAGACACCGATATAATTTCACCCATACCAACCGGACATCTAATTTATAATGATATGTCCGGTGAACTCATGGATTTTATCGGCGACGATAATGTTTTCATGGTTACAGAAATAAGTAGATGGTTGGACGGGAATGGGCCAATGGATCCGTTTCGTGTAACACTACCAGATCCAAATCTTTCAATTGCACACCGATTCATAGTAAATAATATTGAAATACTTAATACCACGAAAGAAAGAGATCAAGTTAAAATCAGTTTTGTTTCAATGAATCATTTTATATTTGCTCAGAATTGTGTAATCAACCATGCGATGACAACAGCTGCTCCAACAATAGATTCGATCACAATGCTTGAAGATATTCTTAGTCAATATAATGTTACAGGAATAGAATTTGATATTCCTGCCGCTATTGCTGGAAATAAAAAATTAGCATATACACCAACAACAAATTCTTCAGTGAAAGATGCAATGGATTATGTGCTTGAATATGGGTTCAACCAAGAAGACGGGCCTATGTTTGTTGTATATGATTTAGCACGAAACAAGCTTTTGTTGTGGGCTCAGAAAAGAATTCAAGATAATAGATTTGATCCAAACAACGTATCAAAATCAATTAGATATTGTGCATTTTTACCGTCAAGAGTTAAATACACTGAATTTGATAATGTGTTATGTGATGAAATTGTTTTGAAAAATTTATTGCCGTCAACAGACTTGTTTAAAAACACAACATCTGTTACAGATAAAATTTTCAATTTTACAACCGGAGAATTTGAGACAACTGAAATGCTGCAAGAAAATATTATAAAGAATTTGACAAATACCACACAAGATTCTTCAACAATAATGGGTAACAAAGTTAAGAAATGGTTCCCAACCGGGTTCCGACCAGAATTTAATTTCAAATTCGATAGAGTAAGAACTATCGCAAACCAAGAAGAGCGGTTATATACAAAAGTTAGATCAGTACTCGTTGATAACAATATCGTTGTATTGAAAAATAACGGGTGGCTGTTGAGGACCCCAGGTGACCCATTTGTAATAATAGCAAATACTGCAAAAGCAAACAGAATGTCTGTAAGCATGTTGACGGGAAAATGGATTGTTTTAAAGGTATCACACATCTTCAGACCACATGAATATAAAAATGAACTTATGTTAGGTAGAAATGAACGAATAAAAGATAAGACGTTAATTGAGTTTGATGCGTCAACATGACGGGAGAACACGTGGATAAACTATATTTTGGTAATTATCGCGGTGAAGTTGTTGCGAATGCAGATTCGCTAGGAAGATGTAGGATTTATGTTGAAGGCATTTATCCAAAAGAACTGAAAGAAAAAGGCAGCCATCAATTTCTTCCTATGGCCGAACCTGCGATGCCGTTAACTTTTGGCGATGGACGTGGTGATTCAACAGATACACGTTTTTCCGCGACATGGGCTGCAGGACATTGCGCATGGCCAAGTACTGGCGCCTTAGTCTGGGTATTTTTTGAAGGTGGTGATCATAATTATCCGGTGTATTTTGCAAATATTCCAGCTGGAGAGGCATGGACAAGCAATACACCAGGACAAACGGAAATAAATTCAAGAGGTATGCGTGTTACAGTAGAAGAATCATTGTTAGAAAAAACAACTAGCGCAGATGTAGCAAAAGCGAAAGAAAATATTTTAGATTTACAATCACTAGAAACAAATGCAAATCCACCAGAAGAAAATGCAGAAATTTCTGCTGCAACTGATAGTGCGTTTAGACGACTTA
>Ga0307928_10003183_pt1 | contig 12527 bp, 20 predicted proteins | sample AceLakmetagen232_FD_201815 | JGI IMG/M metagenome (GOLD analysis project Ga0307928, IMG submission 201815) | Saline water microbial communities from Ace Lake, Antarctica - #232 | ecosystem: Environmental > Aquatic > Non-marine Saline and Alkaline > Saline | place: Antarctica: Ace Lake... | reverse complement strand
CACCACCCCCTGCACCTGCTCCGGCACAAGTAAATGCACATCCGGGTCAGAGTCACGTTGAATAATAACAAATGAGCATTTTAACTGACATATATCAATTTTTATTTATAGCTTCCATCGTCTTTATGGTATATATCTTTGGAGATTTTATCATAAAGATGTATGGGAGATTTAAAGCAAATAAAGACACCCGATTTTTATTAACAAAATCAGAGAAAATTGTGCTTTGGGTTGCCATTGCATATTTTTTCACATACATCTTAGGATAATGAAAATAATTGAAGAAGCGTTAAGTAAAGTAGGTGGTTATCTGATATCAATAGCACGAGACACCGTGAATGGTTGGTATGAAATTGAAGTAGGTTTACCTGCTGGTTGGGTTTTCGATGAGAACAACAAAATAGGTTGTGAAGTTCTTATTGATGAAGATGAGGGAAAACTAATTAAAATTTCACCTAAAATTGATGGAATTGTTATCGATGACCTATTGGATTTTCTTGGAATCATTATCGAAACCAATGAGAGAATTGCTAAAAAGGAGAAGGAGTTTACTGATGAGATGGATGAGATGAAAGAAGAACTTGAAGAGAAAGCAAGGAATTATTTTAAAGAACTTGATGACCTTAAAGACGAATCCTTCAAAAGAGCAGGAAGCGAATTTGCTAAGACTCTGGAAATCAAACCCAAAAAAGGTAGACCCAAGGGAAGTAAGAACACACCTAAAGTAAAGAAGGCTGAACCCAATGAGCCAGAAGTATTGAAAGAGGTTGAAAGAGTTCTTAAATCAATACCTGCAATAAGCACAGTAATTGAAGAAACAGAAACAATCTCATCATCTAAGGAATAGTCATGGCTATTGATAGGGAAGCATTCAAAATTGAACCCGATGATGATGATGGATTAAGTGTAATGTCATTCGCTAGACATCTTGAAGAAGATAGTGAAAGAAAAAAGAATAAAGCCGCTTTGGAATTCGAAGAAATGGGCGGTAAGTATCTCAAGGAAATTAATATTAAGAAAAGTAAGAAGGGATTGAAACAGCGAAAGTTGATTCCATATATTATCAAGCATCGTGGTGATATCTACGATGAGGAAGACCTTATGTCTTATAGTTTTGAAGACGTGCAAGACATTTACGATGAACTTAAGATTGAAAAGAAACCATTTGTCACAAAGTTTTTTCATTTTCTCTTTAATATTGATTAAATATTATTATATTTGTATTCACATAAATTTAATTAAAATCACACATGGGACAATTATTTGATGATGTTTTTGAAAAGTCAGGAATTTATAACACGCTATTCTTTAACCTAAAATCAGTACTCACTCAACCTAACCTTGCAGTACTTGAACAAGAAAACAAACCATTATATGACCGTTGGTTGTATCTGGAAAGAACCAAATATAAACCACAAACTCAAAGCGTAGAAGAAACTCAAAAGGTTTACGAACAACACGCACCACATTATCCTGAGTTCAGTAAGATTCTAGCAATAACGTATGCTAAAGTTTATATTGAAGATGGTAAGTTAAAACGTAATATGAAGAAAATTGTGAATGAAGACGAATTTATTGTTTTATCTACATTCGTTGATGAGTTACACAGGGTATCCAGTGATGGTGCACATTCAACTCCGGTGTTCTTTGAAACACTTTGTGGACATAATATTGTTAGTTATGATATTCCGCTTCTAGTAAAAAAAATTATTCATTATCGTGATAGGTTTGAAAATAATAAACAACTTCCATTAATAATTAAAAGAAGTTTAAGTATTAAACCTTGGGAATCTGGTGTTATTGATACTGCTGATGTTTGGAAATTCAATGGGTATGATAGAATGCCGTTAATGTTAATTGCAGATTATCTTGGATTAAAGAAAACCGTTGACTTGAATCCACTTGATGTGGTTTCTAAAAATTATTGGGAACTAATAGAAAATGGTGAACCGGAAGATGCGTTAGAATATGTATCTTTACAGTCTGCAACACAAACAAATTTAGTAATTCAATTGGTTAATGAATTAAGACAATTATAATTATTATTTAATTTAATGATTAAAGGGATGGGAATTAATTTTCCATCCCTTTCTCTTGTGATATTCGGACCAATTAAAAGAAATTTAACTGTTTAAGCTGTTTTAACATATTAATATTGTGAAACGTCTTCGGATAGGCAATTGAGGAGATAGTCACTAAAATGCCCTCAAAATAACATCTGGGGGACATTTTTCGCTACTTCTCTATCCATGTTAGATTCTCAGCGAATAATCCTTGAATTGCTTTCGCATCATAATGTCTATCAAAGTCTACTTCAGAGATATATGCTCTTTTTATTTTACCGTCACCATACAATAAATATTCATTCATTGCCATGATGGTGTGGAAAAAGATGTACATTTCGTTGTGATAGATATAAATCAGGCTATCAATACGTTTTCCCTTCATATCGAGATTAAGTAAAACACCTAGTGTTCTACTACCGTTTGAATATTCCTCTTCGTGTGCTGTTGTAATAATTGTATTCATGTTATAAATGTAGTTAAATTTTAGTTCATTGTCAAGAGTTCATCACTGATATGTGTATAAAAATATCCCAGAGGGTCACGAGGTTCACCGTTTTTATGAATTTCATAATGAAGATGTGGTCCAGTACTTCTTCCCGTATTTCCAACAGTACCAATCAACTGGTTCTTTTTCACCCATTGACCCTTTTTCACTTTTATATTACCCATGTGGGCATAAAGGGTTTCAAATCCATAGGCGTGTTTAATTAATATTCTATTACCATAACCATACTTTGAATACATTATGCTTACAACACGTCCCTGTGCTGTTGAATAAACCTTAGACCCAACATTAGCTGAAATATCAATACCTTCATGAAATAATTCTTTTTTCAAAATAGGGTGCATCCTCCAACCATATGGAGAACTCACGTAAATGAATTCAAATGTTTTAATTGGTGCAATTGTTGGGTAATAAAGAATAGCGTTTTTATTGTTCTTAAATAAATGCGATGTTTCTTGTAGTTTAGTTAATTGGGTGGCAAGCATTTCTGCTGCATACCATGCCCTATCATCTACTTCATTAAAAATACTGTCGTGTTCTTGTAAGTAGAAATCAATTTTATTACTTCTATAAATATTGAAATCGGTAGTGTCGAAATTAACACCAAGAATCTGGGAATAGATTACATTATCATATTCTTTAATTTCAGTAGTCAATTCCTCCATATTCTCCAACTTATTTACTAGTTCCGAATACTCATCTTTCAAATTTAAATTCTCATTCTTTAACTCCGAATATTCGTTCTTCAATTCCGAATACTCATCTTTCAACTTCAAATTCTCATTCAATAAGTTCTGGTTGACAGATGGTGTGCTACCCCCAAAAATTGTAATTATAACAACTACAATTGCGATTGTCACAATAAATTTTCCGATAAATGTTTTGAAATTCTTCATAATTTTTATTCTTAATAAGGTTATTTTGTGTCTGATAATCAATTAGTTGTGGGCGTAAAACCCTGTGATTTTTTGACTAAAGTGCGGTGTATTTAAATGAAAATGCCCAGAAAAGTTGAATCTTCTGGGGATTATGAGTTTCAGTGTGTTATTTATAACTGAAATCAGTTTTAATGGAATTGCTCCCGGTTTTATTTTCAATGTAAATTTCATTATAAATAGTATTTTTTATAAAAAGGTTAACTTACTTAGGTTCAAACTCTTGAGAGAATTCTATCTTTTCTTTTAATCTCTCGATGGTTTTATCTGGTGAAAACTGGAATAAATGACTTTCATCTATTCTGCTGAAACCACATTTATTTGCAACGTTAAATAATTTATATTCATTTAGTTCCGTATCTGTCTTATCTAATAATTCATTAAGACCATAATATACTCTTGCAGAAACAATTTTTGGTTCGGGATTATCGATGCTGTTTTTAAGAGCAACTGCATTCTGGTTTAAGTAGTAATCGACATCACTTGCATTATCTTGGAACGGTTTGACTAACATAATAATTGCCACCCCTTCAGTATAGAAATCCCTGTAAAGCATTTCAATGAATTCTTCTGTTATTCCACGTTTACGATAATCCTTATTTAATATCATGGTGTTGACGAAGACTATCTTATTATAATCCATAATATTAATATCACCATTACTAATTAACTCAATCAATTCACCATACGTGCTTTCAACCTCATAGTCTTTAATGAGATTATATATGTCAACACCAAATTTTTTTGCTAATTCGATATTCCAAACACTAAAATTATATTCACCAACTGGACGTGGATATTGACGGGTTAGTAATCTGGTTTCATTAATCATTCCATCGTATTGGGTGATAATGTTTTCGTTATTACTTACCATATCAAAATTCTTCCGATAACCCAGAGTTTTAAAGGTGATATTATCCCACAGATTCCAATCAATCATTTTCATAGTTTTTAACTAAAATGCAAATATATGTATAAAATATTTAATGTGTTAGAGTTACATTAACTCGTGCGCCTTCCCCATTTTAGCAAGAAGGTTTGAAAAATATGACTTTATTTCATCAGGAGGGAGATAGTCTTTTGGGTCAAAATTCTCGTCAATCCAGTTACTCCACCCAATATAAATACCAAACCTATCCATATCATTAATGAATTCGTCTATTGTTTTGGGGGTTACGAGTTGATGCTCCGCATCCCCCCTTTTCTTTATGACATAAGTCCCATTAGGGAAAAATTCAAGGACTACCCCATCATCATTTGTGAATTTAAACCAGTTCCTCATATCTTTCCCATGCCAATCCTCAAACAAGATGTCAGTACTTGACTTCTCAGATACCGGATATAACATATCTAATATAAAGGGGGTTTGAAGGAACGTCTTAAACTTTTGGGTTCCTGTTGTTTTAATATATGGTATTACTTTTATCAATTATAAATTCTTTCAAAAAGATACTTATTCCTACCAAAACCATTAGGTACAAATCTATATTTTAATACACTCCCTTCACAATTATTGGTGATTCTATTCATTAGTAACCAACCAATAGTTATTTCAATAGTATTATCGTCATTGATTTTAACATTTCCTACTGAACCACGTGAATCTTTGGCAAGTTTAAAATCGACTTCATCATAACAAAAACTACTAAAACTATTTGTCATAATGATTTCAGAAGCCTTTATCCAAGGACTGTTAATATCATTAATATCTTTACTATATAAATAAATCCCTCTACTTCCAAGAGAAGTATAATCTTCTTTGGGTTCATAAGACAATAAGAATAATATATCATTTTGAATAAAATGAACATACCTCTTATACTTCCTCTCGAAGTCCACCCAATCAGGATTTCTAATATCATCTTCAATAGTATAACCACCTTTCTCAGTAGTTTCTATAAATGAGGGGCTTCTGAGGAATGCCTGTCCAAAAACTGTTATTCCTAGCAATAGAATTGCGAATATTCCGATTATTTTTTTCATGTTATTATTTGTTGTTTCAATAGATTATACGAATTTCCCGTGAAAATGTTACAAAAAAAACACGCATTTTTCACGTGCGTGCTTAAGAGAAACCGTAATTAATTTAATCTATGTCTTTAATTCGAATTCTGCAACAACCAATACCATAAGGTTTTCAGGTGGGTCACCTCTGAACTCTGTTGTCATAATGCTACTGATAGCAGCATCAGTGAGGATGTCCCCCACGTTCATCCAACTCCTGTCCTTTACTTCAAAAAGTACATCATTGGTATTGCTGTCAACAAATTTAACTGTTAGTCTTGGTGTTGCTTTATTATATCTCATTATCTAAAATCTTTTTCGGTGAGTTGATTTTCATCTTGTTCTTCAATTTGGGGAGAATGTGATATTCCCGTTATAAGTTTAAATACGTCAAACCATAACATTTTGGCAATCCAGTAAATCACAACAATTTGTGGATAACCAAGATTCCCGATTTGATTACTTAGGAATATTTTCAAAAGCATTGTAATTACTACTCCTACAACCAATGCCTCCAAAGCAAAATATCCCATTACTGGAAATATGAATAATATGTTATTTAATATACTTGGCTTCTTCATTTTCGTTTTATTTTTATATGTTTATTAATTTAATGATGTTTATGGTAATTTAATGTTGTATGTTTTAGATAAATATAATAATGCCTCGGCATTTCCTTTACAATCTGCACGGGGGTCGTGTGTGTGTGATGTTATTCTGTGTTTCTTCCACCTATAAAACATATTAGCTTCTGCCCCACAAAATAAATCACCAATACGCCTTGATGACCAACCGAAAGGATTTTTTCCGTAAAATCTTTGAAAATAATAATTAAGGCACACACCAAAATCATAACCATTATTATCTGATATGCCCATTGGTGAACCTTTTGAATTTAATTTCAACCACTCAGCAAATTCAGACATTACCTTTTCGGGTTCATCAAATTGTTCATGTTCTTCTCTACTAAATCCACTTATAGCAAGTGCATCAGGATTCCATGTGTCTGAAATTGGTTTCATTTGACCATAAAAAACTTTTGACAACGATGGTTCAACTACAATTGCAGCGAAACAAACTACAGAATATTCGGGCATATATGGTCCATCACTTTCTATGTCAACACATATTAATTTACTCATTTTTTCTTCTTTTTTAATTTAATAATATATTTAGAATCTTATCTTTAACTCCACTTTGTTTGATACCTTCATTTGCTCTGGGAGTGCAAACGAAATGTTCTTCGGATATCCACGGACTTAAATCTAAATCGTCAATAGCAACCCAGTTTTCAAGTTCGTGCTCGTGTACATATTTAAGAATTTCATCGGCTCTGCAATCTTGTAGTTGCGTCATTGATGTGAATTTCATTCCCCATAAATCATCAGTAATATCAGTAACAATGCTGTTGATACCATTTATTTCGAAAATCCTGTTTAACATTTGAATATCATAACTTAATTTCCAATCACTTGAAAGTATAATAATTGGATTGGTTTTTTCAATAATCTCATTAAGAACTTTTACACATTTAATGTCATAATGATAAGAATGGTATTCATTATTCCATTTTTTCGGATTGGTAATGTGTTGATGACTAGTAGCTATTACGCCATCGATATCCAACATGAGATGAGGTTTAGAGTTCACTCAATAATTTTTTTACGTGATTAATATGTTTGGTCGCCATTGGCTTTCCACATGTATTCAATTTAATGAAGGTTTCAAAGATAGCCTCTTTAGTTGGATTTTCCAAATAACCATATGAAATACTATGATTTTCGAACTTATTTTTATCGAATCTTGATAATTCAGAGAAATAATAACCATTATATTTGAAACGGTCTTCGTGGAAATCTCTAATTGCTGTAAGTCTTTGTTTGCCATCAAGAACTTCATAATAGATATCCTGAGTGTAATCAAGTTGTACGAATATGATTTTCCCAATATCTATGTTATTGAAGATACTGTCAATAAGTGCGATTTTATCACTGAGTTTCCAAACGTGGTCACGTTGATACTCGACATCGAAGTTCACACCAACATGAATCATGTGTAGTAATGAACTAAGTCCTGAATTGAGTTGACGAATATATACTTTTTCTTCTTTGCGAAAACAAGTGTCTTGAACCACAAAAGGAAAGAGATGATGCCATTCAACAATATGTTCTTCATCAACAAAACTACTGGGGTCATCTGACCTACCACGTTTCACACCAAGACATTCTACACGATAAAACATCCCATTATCGAAATTTTCACGGACATAACATTCCTTATGAGCACCAAGACTCACACGTTCACCGATTTTAAATTTTCTGTGATGTGGTGGTGTTTTAAGAATTCCGAGTTCAATTTTATTCCTGATATCACGAATTTCATTATCATTCATTCGCTTCTCATTTTCTTTTGAGTCTATTTTTTTCTTGCGTGTCATAATATCTTATACGAAAACTATTTCATTATGTTACAAAAAAAGGGTAGAAAATTTCTTTCCTACCCTTAATTGGTAGTTACACCGTTTCGCTTATTCTTTTGTTTCTTTCTTATCTTCTTCAGACTCAGGAACTTTTTTAGTACCGGGTTCTACGGCTTCAGTTTTAACCGTTAAAAGAACTGCATCGATGGCTTGTTTGAACGTTTCTTTAGGAAGTGCACCCATTGCCATTTGTGGCGGTCCATCCAGAGGGATGAATAATATTGAAGGAATGCTTTGGATTCCAAATGTTCCAGCCAATTCCTGTTCCACTTCAGTATTAACCTTATAGAAATCAACCCCATCATATTCCGCATCCAATTCTTCAAGAATCGGAGCGATGGTTTTGCAAGGTTCACACCATGATGCGAAATAATCAATAATTGCAGGTTTATTACCTTTAAACGACCATTCTTCATTTTGTGTATAGTCAAATACTAATTCTTTGAATTCTTCTGTTGTTAAATTTTTAATCATTTTTTTATTTTATTTATGATAATAATATAATTATTTGTATTGCCATTAGAAATTAAAAAATCTACATTAATTTTAGTGCCGTGTCTTAGATTTTTATTTTCATTTTTTATAAATTCACGTAATTGTTTTTTTCCTTGAAATATATGTTTTTCATTATTTGGTGTAATTAATGTATATTCTTTAATACATGAAACACATTTTCGATTAATAATATTTCTTTTCACTCGTTCATCATCGATGGTTAATCCTCGATTCCAAGGAATATGCCCTTTAGCAGATTCAGACATTTTCATTTTCGATTCATTGGTGTATTGTTTACCTGTTTGTCCTAATTTTCTTTTCTCTCTTTCAAATTCCCCTTTCATACCATAAATTTCATCATATGACATTCCTTTTCGTTTTTCATTTAATTCTGCAATATCAAATTTATTTTTATCCCATTTTTTATATGATTCGGAATTATTTAGTTTATTTCCACCTTTTCCACCTTCAGTGAGATTGTAATAGATGTCAGATACTACTGCATCAAAGAATTCAATCCAAAACTTCTCTCTTTCATATAAATGGAATTCATCACATTCTTCAATTATTGTTTTTTTAAAATTACATCTACCATATTTTTTTATTGCATTTTTAATTAAAACTCCCGAACCCAGATATTTGGGATTATTATTTTTATCCGCTCCAATATATTTTCTACCGTTAATGTTATTAGTAATTAAATAAACAATTGACATTTCTTTTTTCCATAAATACTATGAAAAAAATTTTTATGCCAATTGGTGTCATTTTTACTTATTTAATGTTAGCCACGTTTCGTGACAATAACCTATTTGAAACTTACAATCATCTATTGGGTCATGTTCAACACCAATATTAGGGTAATTGCTTTTAATTATTGGATTGAAAGCCACAAGTGTCCTAACATCCATTTCTGACCTAAAATACCAAGGAATTGTTAAGTGATTTGTAACATATGCATCTTCAAGAATACCAATATCAAAACGAGCACCGTTACCCCAGATTTTAACCTTTTCAACACGGTCTTTTATCCATATCCTGAAATCATTTAATACAGTTAAGATATGTTCACCTTCAACACAAATTGCTTTCCGTGCTCCATCACTTTGTTGCATCCACCAATAGAATGTGCTGCCGTTGATTTTAAGACCAACATCAAGACAACTTTGTAAGTCAACTGTTGTATAGAATTCCCTGCCAGTTTCTCCGGTTTCCAAATTGAATTCCACAGCACCTATTGAAAGGATTGGCGAATTACTTTTATTACCTAATGTTTCAAGGTCGAGCATTATGTCTGTATAGTTCATATTGTTTAAATTTGGCTACAAATGTATGATATGTTAATGGGAATTGCAAGGATAATTATAAATTCGCAAGATAATCCTTGAATTTCTTGAATCCATCAGCACCACTATATTTTTTCTCATTCAATCCAATCCCAATACCGTAAAGCAGGTCTTGTAATATAATATCATCATTATCACAACCAGTTCCGGTCTTAGTATAGGTATTCACATATTCCTTGAACGCAATGTGATTGAACTTACTTTTGGTTTCCATAACTTGTTCACCATCATGAATCCAATCTAATTCTTTCCAGAACTCGTCAACAATTTCCATGTCAATTTCATTTGCATACCATTTCAATGCCATTTTGAAAATTGGTTTGCGGTATTGGTATTCCGCAACATATTTCCTATACATGGTACTACCATGATTCTTACTGTATAGTCCATTAGCACGCATATCAGCCATCTTCACGATAAGTGCGATGTAATTCTTCACGGTCTTATTCATGGTGGATAAATGACGCAGTAAGCGATTTTCTTCATGCACATCGGTTACAGCTAACACAACACGAGCCACACGTTTATTGGTGGCTTTAGCAACATCGTTAAAACTGAGTTGAGCGTCTTCAATTGTATCATGATAAAATCCTGAAATTGCTGCAATACGATAATCTTTATTGTTTTTAAATATAGTTTCATATTTTCCAATTCCTTCGACAACCATATCTAAATGTATGACATATTCTTTCCCATCATAACTACAATTAGTTCGATTATGAAACTCATTGGCTTTCTTCCGATGTTCTTTTAACTGTTTTTCCATGTTCGATAATTTTTTATTTTCCATTATGTAGTATAATTTATTCCAAGTAATTTCATATCGGAAGACCTGAAGATTTTTATGTTATCAAATCTACCGTTCCAATACTTATTATTATTATATAGGTCAGCATCGCCTTTGGTTTGAAGAAAGTCAATACTATTCCTATATCTTTTATTTTTGGCATCGTGAACAATCCACCACCCATTTATTTCTCGATATGGACTATCCACCCATACAGTATCACCGTATTCAATTCTACCTTTAAATAAGACCGATGTGCTATCATCTAATAGATTCTCACGATATTGACAATTAAGCATTTCCTGACTAATGGCAATCCATCTGTGCTCACTGGCTTTGTAAGGATTGATTTTCGATCCGTCACCAGTAATTGTAGGTGTTGCATCACACTGTCTTGTTTCGGCATGATAGATAGTACCCCAAATATCGTCATATATTGGACTAATTTCAGGCATGTTAGGGATAAATGCTACTCTCTTATTATCACATGAGATTGCTGTCCAGAAGCTGAACATAAGTGTAAACGTTATTAGTTTATGTAATGGGTTTCTTTTCATTTCAATTATTTGATTTTGCAATTATACGAATAATAATTCGGTTTTGTTACATTTATGTATAGAAAAATAAATAGAATGGATTGTGAAATCGAAATAATTGTTTAAATTTGTATTATGAAAAATGATGTAATTAATGGTGCAGCACAAATTTACTATAATGAAAATGTTGTAGGTGAGCCACTTACTGAAGATATTCCAATCGAATGTTTTGAAGCAGGTGCTCAATTTGTGATTGATTCTCAAAAAAAAAGAAATAATTGTAACATTCCTAAAGGGATTTCGTATAATAGTAAAAGCAAGATAATGAAAGAAAAATACGCAAAGATAGTAGAGAACGTGGAAAAAATCATTAAGGTTAGTGGTTTCTATATCACAGCAGAGGGTGATGATACTATTAGAATCAGTTCAGCAACATGGACGATTGAAAAAGATTTCTATTTCGATACTCCTGAAGAACTTGAAGAATTTAGGGGTGAAATTAAGAAGCTCTTTGAATTTCATTGTGGCGAAGTTACTTCTGTGATTACTTTTGAAGAACACCAAGCCGAACTCGATATCGAAGAAGATGAAGTATATGAGGCACATCCCGTAAGGTATTTAATCAGAGACAGAAAAAACTACAAAATTGCGAATTCTATTGCAAGTTATAGTGGTGGTGTTGGTGATGGTATTCATTTCGAACTTCCACATTGGATGAGTGAGGATGGTTATAATGGTAACAATACCACTATCATCAATTCAAAAAATGATGAATATTGGGAGATACTTAAGGAGGCAGCAGGTCGGCTTGAAAGGAAAATTAGAGATAACGAATATAATTTAAGAAATGCTAAACGGAATCTTCAGTTGATTCAAAATGAAATTAAGCATAAAAAATAATCTTTTTGATGTGGAGATTATCAATAGTTAGAAAAATTAGATAAAAATATGGAGAATAACTATAAATTTAATAACTGTATCTTCTTGGATATTGACGGAGTTCTCAACCACGAGCTGTTCTATATTGAACGCTACAAGTGGATGACACGTCATGATAACATTCCATTTTATAAGACGGTGAAAAAATATTTGCGTAAATTAGTTAAGAAAAAGGAAATTTCAAGAATTGAATATTATCGGAGTCAGATTGACCCAACTCGAATGAGTTTAATTAATACCTTATGTGAGGAAACCAACAGTGGTGTTGTGTTAAGTTCTACGTGGCGAAACATTGGAACTGTTATTGAACTTCAAGAATTATTCAAACAATTAGGTGCTACCTTCACAATTATGGATAAAACAGGAAAATCAGATTGTAGAATTAGAGGTGTTGAAGTTCACCAATGGTTGAAAGATAATTGCATGCAATGGTTT
>Ga0307928_10003182_pt1 | contig 12527 bp, 16 predicted proteins | sample AceLakmetagen232_FD_201815 | JGI IMG/M metagenome (GOLD analysis project Ga0307928, IMG submission 201815) | Saline water microbial communities from Ace Lake, Antarctica - #232 | ecosystem: Environmental > Aquatic > Non-marine Saline and Alkaline > Saline | place: Antarctica: Ace Lake... | reverse complement strand
AGAGTTTCTTTTGAAATTATGGTTTTTATTGGTTATTGTAATAGCTTTATGCATATCTTTTTTATCTTTTGTCCCAACTTTTCAATATGCAACTCTTATAGTTTTATTATTAGCAGTTCCATTAGCACTTGTAAAAATATATGGTCAAAACTTTTTAATTCATAACACAACAGAATTATTTATTTACCCAGGAATTGCAGCAGTTTTTGTACCTCTTTTAAATATTTACACAATAATTGCTCTTCTAGTAGTAATTTCCCTTTATGATATGTGGGCTGTTTGGAAATCTGGGATTATGCAGAAAATGGCAAAATATCAAATTAATAAGTTAAAAGTGTTTTCAGGTTTTTTTATTCCTTATGTCTCAAAAACCATGAGGCAAAAAGTTAAGAAGATGAAAAAATCAGAGTTAAAAAAGAAAAAAATTAAAGTAAATGTAGCAATTTTAGGTGGAGGAGATGTTATTTTTCCTATTATAGCTGCTGGAGTAATGATGAAGACCTTTCCAGAGACAATTATTCCTGCGTTACTTGTAATATTCGGGGCAGCATTAGGATTAAGTTATCTGTTTTTCTTCGCAGAAAAAAAGAAGTTTTACCCTGCAATGCCATATATCTCAGCAGGAATTTTCCTCGCAATTGGACTTAGTTATTTGATTTTTTAGAATTTTTTCGCGAATTAAGATATTCACAAGAATTTTCTAAATTTTTCTTAGTAGTTTCATCTATAATAGAATTAATCAAAGGAACTATTTTCAAACGATCTACTAATTTAGCTTTATGACTTTTTTTAAAATATTCTCTTTGCATAGAAGGATTTAATAATAAATAATTACCTTGAATATCTAAAACTTTTCCAGAATAATCACCAGAATAAGGAGCAGGACTGATTATGATCCATTTTCCAATAAGTTCTTCATGAATTGTTTTTCTCGACTCAGGACCCATCTTATTCTTCATATCTTTCTATTAATTTTTAGCATTTATAAATATTTCCATCTTGTTCTCACTCTCCAAAAGTAACAAATAGCAAGCTTTATAAAGAGTTATTTGTATGGGTTTTTATGGAAAAAGGAACATATGATAAAATACAAAAAGAAATTGTTAATGATAAAAGATTTCATTGTGATTTAGCTGAATTAATAAATGAAGGTAGAGAAAAACAAATTAAAATTTATGCAGAAAAAGAAACTCTTTTACAAAAAATGTATGCTAATGAAATGATATTACACACAGGAAACAATAAAAAATCAGCAGAAGAGATATCTAATTATGTTGAAAAGGGGATTAATGAATTTGAAAATTTATTTGAAATAGAAAAAAGACTTGGTAACTTAGTAAGGGAAAATAAATACAATTTTGCAATAGCAAACCAAAACTAAGATGACAATCAAAACAAGATTATTTGGGAAAAAAGTAACAGGAGAAGCTTTAGAAAATCTAGCTAAAGTATTTGATGTAAATTTAGATAAAAATTTTAAAGCATATGATGGATGGTCTGCAACAAATATTTATGCCAAATTACGCACAAAATTTCAAGAAAATTCTATTAAGTTAACAGCAGATTTTCATAGCGACCAAGTACATCGTGGTTCAGGATTTGAAAGTGATAAATATAGGGAAGGTATTTGTTTTGAGAGAATTAAAGAGATTCCATATGAAAAGTTAATGGAGGCCAAAGAAAATGTTAGTTAAACAAGAATTAATAAGCAAAATCAAAGATTACTTTGAGTTGAATATTTATGAAACAAAAGTGTGGTTAGCTTTGCTTGGAAAAGGAACTGCTTCTGCAGGTGAAATCGCAGAGATTTCAGGTGTTCCAAGATCAAGAACCTACGATGTTTTAGAAAGTTTAGAGAAAAAAGGTTTTGCAATTGTAAAAATAGGAAAACCAATTAAATATCTTGGTGTAAAACCAAAGATGATTTTAGAAAAGTTAAAAAACGATGTTCGAAGAAATGCAGAAGAAAGAATAACTGGTCTTTCAAATATAAAAACCACAGAAGAATTCACAAAGCTAGAAAGTTTATATAAAACAGGAATTGTTCCTATAAAAGGCGAAGACATCACAGCTGCTTTAAAAGGAAGATTAAATATTTCAAATCATCTTAGAGAAGTTCTACAAAATGCAGAGAGAGAAGTAATAATCTGTACAAATGCAGATGAAATAAAATCAAAGTTTAAATTATTTCAGCAAACTTTTGCAACTTTGAATAAAGCAAATATAAAAATAAAAATGGCTTTGTCAGGTGACGAAGAGTTGATAAAACAATTAGAAAAAGCATTTGAGGTTAAGATTAAATTAACAAACTTAGACACAAAATTCTTTATAGTAGATAGAAAAGAAATGTTGTTTTATATTTCAAAAGGAGAAGACAAAGAGGGTATAGCTATCTGGCTTAATTCTGAATTTTTTGCTCAAGCTTTTGCAACTCTTTTCGAAAAAGCATTAGGCGGGAAGAAGTAAGATGATAAAAGATTCAGAACTATATAAGTTAGCTTATAATATTGGGAAAGTAGCAAAATACTTATCGAAGAATTTATGCAAACTTTTACCTGTTAGAGAATACAAAGAATATTATGAGGCGAGAACCGAAGAACAAAATTCAAATTTAGAAAAAACAATTGTAGAAGAAAGTCTAGAAATGGTGGAAGAAAATAAAATTAATAATCCACATGAGAAAGGAGTACTTAGGTATTTTAAGAAAGTCGATAGTTTTAAGGAGGAATTTGAAGAAAAATCTATTGATGATTTACAAAAAATGATTAATAAATATAAAAAAAGTTTTAGATCAAAATTTGATGTATTAGAAATACCTCCAAAAATAGCAGCAATTCAACTTATTTTGGAAGAAAAAGCTTTAGGTGGGAAGAAGTAAAATGGGCGTCTTTAAAAGATATGTTACAGATAGATTAAAAGAAGGAGAAGGACTCAATTCTAAAGAAATAGCATATATTTATGGAGGAGGAATAATAGGGGCTTTATCTCCGATTGTTGTAGGTCGTTACTTATTGCTTCCAAAATCAGAAAGTATAGGGCAAGAATTATTTGCTTGGGGAATGTCAACTATATTAAATTTATCAACAATGATTTTTAAACCTCATCTTCCTATTCCTGCTTATACAGGCTTAGGGGGAATAGGAATAGGAAGTCTTTGTGCTATTTCTTCTAAAAGGAAAAGAGAAAGAAAACAAAGACTTGAAGAGAGCATCTTACAAATAGAAGATTCTTTAGAAAATCCAAATGCCGATACCTTTTCTAAAGCTTTAGGTGGTTTAAGTATTGAGGGGTTTAAAGAAGCAATTTCTAATTATAGAGTGAACAAAAGACATATGAATTTTTATGGAGTCAAAACAAAAAAATATGATGATAGAGTAGCAGAATTAACTAAAAAGTTTGATAACATAGTATTAAATTAAAATGGATGAAAATCGAAAACTTATACATACTTATGAAATACTAAAAAAAGATTTTAGTAAAGCTATTCCACGATGGAAAGTTCCAGAAGAAATAAAATGTGGGTTTTATAAAATAAATTCTTTAGAAGATGTTTCAAATTATCTCTCAAAATATCATCCTGAAACAAAATGGAAATTAATTAAAGAAGAGATAACAAAAAAAGCAACAATTTATGATTTTGAAAATATACCTCGCCCAGATAGTGATGCAGCAAGAAATTCTGAAAGATATACACCCCACATTATTAAAATTAAGATTAAATCAACAATAAGTCTGGAAAATAAATTAAAAGGAGATAAAAAATAAGATGGATGAAAAATACATAGCAAGAAAAATGAAGAAAGGAGACATAGGAAGAAAAATAACTTATAGAAATGACTTTTTTGGAGAAGGAACAATCAAAGAAGTTGTTGTTGTTGGTGTTGATGAGAAATATCCTTTTTTTGGAAAAGTAGTTAATTATCCTGTTAATAGGGAAAATCTTGACAAACACTGGGTTTGGTTTTCAAAGTTTCAAGGAAAAGAAAAGAAAGAGAATATTAAAAAATCTGGAGATTGGTATGTTAATGGTATAATCTCGGAAATAGAAAAATTAAAATTAAATGGAATGTTAAAGAAAAAATGAAAACAGGAAACATAATTGTATATATGAAAAATTTTAGAATGCAAGAAATAACCATAACGAATGTTTATTTAAGTACACCTAATCAACCTAGAGCAACTATTTATCCTCTTGAGGAAAATCCAAGACTGTTTTTTATTAATCTACCTAAAGATCAACAAAAATGTGGGAAAAATGATGTGGAGAAAACAGGAGACTGGTTTCATAAAGGAGCAATTTCTCGAAAAGATTCTAAAACTTTAAGAAATTTAGTTCAAGAACAAGATTCAATAGTTCACATTCTTTAAACCAACAATATCCATTTCCCTTACTTTCTTCCTGTTCTTTGTTTTCCAAGTTTCTATAAAATCTTTTAATGTAAAATTAATTTTCTTTTTTACATGAATTCTTCCTTTATCTTGAAATGTTCTCTTATGCTTCTTTTTAAATTTTGCAACATGTTTTTTATCTTTTAAATATGGCCCTGCTCTAACAATCTCTCCTTTATCTTTTACAACAAAAAAATATCTTGCAGATTTTTTCCCATTATAATTAAATCCTTTTTTCTTAATGTAAAAAAAATCTTCAATCTCAGAACCAAGATGCCTGTAGAATTTCAATAACTTACTTCCTGCAATATCTCCTTCTTGTTTATTTGTTTTAGTTTCTATTAATATAAATTCATATTTCTTTTTCTTTGCATCTTTTTTTATTTTTTCTAAATTTATCTTCTCAATTTCAAAAGATTTTATTGAAGGATTCTTTAAGAATTTTTTACAAGCTAATTTAAATTTTTCAAAAGTTTCATCAGACAAAGCAGCTAATACATTTCTATGTTTATATGTTGGGTCAACTAAGATAATTGGAGAATTTAATTTTGCACTATTAATATCCATTAAAGCTATTTGTTTATTTCTAAAATGTTTTTCAATATCTATGACTATTTTTTCATCTGACATTTTTGCAACAGCACTTATAAATTTTGTAAAGCTCCCATAATAATAGATTAATAATTCTAAAGCATAACCAGAAAATCCTTGAATATAAGATTCTGCACCATAACAATTATTTGCATAACAAAAACCCTTCGCAATTCTAATTTCGTCCAACACTTTTTTCGACTTCACTTTTTTATTTATATATCTAACATGAGAATATGATAAATCAGTTATATTTTCAGCCTCCTTTAAAGTCTTTATTTTTTTAACAGGAATTAATTCAATAAAAAAAGTTGGACTAATTTTTAATTTAAAATAATCTCTTGAACCATGAACTTTAGTAATCTTCTCAAATGGTTTTAATGCTTTTGAAAGAAGATTTGAAATTTCTTTATTATCATATTTTTTATCAAAACGAACAAAAATGTCTACGTCATAATTATCTTTTTTTATAACTGTATTTTTTGCAAAACTTCCACCAACAAAAATTTCTGCATCTATTTTCAAAGATTTTAATTTTTTTCCAAATCTTTCTAAAAAATCTTTTAATGAATTTTCAATTAATTTTATATCTTCTTTTGCAGGTTCTACTTTTTTCAAAACCTCCTTTAAGACAGAATTAATCTTTTTTCGCGGCAGGGTCTTTGATTTCTTTGACATCTTTCAAACTTTTATTTAATGTTGAAGCTAAATCAATAATATATTTTCCTTCTTCTAATTTGTAAATTAAAGGTCTTTTTTTATTAAATAAATTTACAATATCAATTTCAAATTTTCCATCTCCAGTAACTCTTACAGATTCTAAATCTAAAATAACAGGGGCTTTTTCATCTGTTATTCCTGCAATTTCTCTAATATCTTTTTCAATTACTTCTTTTTCTTGTTCAGGTATTTCAATTGGCTCTTCTTTAATTTTTGCTAATTGTTCTTCTCTAATATAAAAGAAAAACCTACTCCCACAATCAGCACAACCTTCTATTAATTCTCTGCTACCTGCAGGAATAATTCTAGAGCACTTTACGCATTGATGAGGGATTTTTTGTTACCTCCTAATAATTTAATATGATTTTCATTATCTATAATTTTTCCACTCTTTTTTCTATTTTCCTCAATTGTTAACCATTGTAGATTTAAGGGATCAAAGGCTTTCCTTATTTCTTCTTCATTTTCCAAGTTAAATAAGTGTAGCGGTTTAACATGATCTATTTCATAGTTTTCAATATTTTCAGGGAAAGGCTCCAAACTATTAATTATTTTTTCCCATTTAATTCCATATTTTTTCGAACTCATTATTTTTCCAGTTTTGGAATATTTTGTCAGGGCGTGATTTAAAGACCTTCTTAATCGATCAGTTATAGCATATTTTTTATCAATTTTTCTCCTCATTCTATCTTTTTCATTTATTTTGGATCTTACTTCAGGTTTTTTCCCATATTCTTCCCAATATTCTTTTCTTCTCTCTTTATATTTAGTAACAGCAAGAATTCTATTTTTCTCTTTTATTTCTGGTTTTTGCAAGTAATTTTTTCTCCACTCTTTTAACCTTCTTTTATTTTCTGGTTTACTGCAGTATGCCTTATTGTATTCTTTCCTTCTCTTTCTTTTTTCAGGATTCTCAAAGTATTTCTTTAATTGACAAGTTCTACTGCAAAATCTTTTTTTCTCTAATTTAGCTTTAATTTTAATTCCACAGACTTCGCAATTTTTTATCAGCATATTTACAAAAGAAAAACTAACTTAATAAATTTAACTGCGATAATCTTTTATACTTACAGTCTTTGATGAATATATGAAGATTACAAAAGAAGAATTTATAGAAAGAGGTTTTCAATTTGCAATAGTATTATACATCTTTATTATTATGATTATTGGGGGTTGGCTCTTTTTTTTAGCCTCATTAATATTTTTTGCATTAGCAGCAGCTTTTGAAGGAGTAATTATAAATAGGTTCGTTAGTAAAAGTAAAGGAAAAATATCTAAAAAAGATAAAGTTACTAAGAAAATAAAAGATGGTTTTTTATGGGTACACGGAATTATTCATTTTATTAAAAAATATAATCTAACTATTTATCACCCTGAGAAGATAGGAAACTTGACAGGAATTATTTCTTACCTTGTTATATTTTTATACGTTGCAATAGCATATTTATTGTTTCAAGTTGTTTCTTATTTTGCATTTATAATCTATTTAATCCCTATAATAACAAATATTTTATTCTTTTTCAAAAACCATTATTATATTTTTAATTATTCTAAGAAAAAATAACTACTGATTCAAAAATAATTCAATCTTTTTAGGATTTTTCTTAATATCTTTGACAATTGTCGCAGGACCAATTATTGTCACAGCTCCCAAATCTCCTTTAGCAAGACTATTTGCAAGGTTTTGCCGTATTTTACCAAAGAAGCCCCCTTGATTATTTCCGTTGCCAGAAATAACTGCTAGCTCAATTCCTTTAAAACCTTTTACATGACCAATCATAGCCATGGTGTCTCCAATGAGCCTAGTCTCTTCTTCAGGTTTAAGTCTACCTTGCAATATTAAAATATTGTTACTTAGGACAATTCCTAATATCTTTTTAATTCTCCCAGTACTATCTAAATTACTTATCTCAGCAAAAGGCAAAAACTGAATAGCAAAACCTTTTATCTTGCCAATGCCCCCTCTTTTTTTCTTTACCATGTTAAATTATAATTTCTCTTTGTTTTAATTTTTTTTCAGATATGTTTACTAATCCTCTAAAAATGAATAATAATGATAAAATAATAGCAAGAGCTGAAAATAAAATCAAAATAATTACTTCTTGTTGTTTGAACAATGTCTTATTTTGTATAAGATTTAAATATTCCATTGATAAAATTTGTTTAGTCGCATTAGTATAATTTGAAGTTGAAAGGGATTCTTTAATATCAAAGAAAGGTTTTAAGTCATACATTTCTTCTTTTAATTCGCTGTATAATGTAATTGAGTAAATTAAACCTCCAATTCCTATTAACAAAATAATCATCCCAATTATCAATTGAATTGCCCCAATTGTTTTTCTTTTCACCATCTTTTCTTTACCATCTTTTTATTATTAAGATTTTTTACTTTTTAACTTTTACTAAATATTTTTTGAGAGTTTGAATACTGATTCATAAAACTCTTCTATATTTTTTCCATGTTTAGCACTGATTCCGACAACATCATATTCTGGGAATGCAGATTCTATTTGTTTAATGCTTGATTTTCTTAAGTCAATTTTATTTGCTACTATTAAAACAGGAATTTTTCTTGCAACCAAATTTCCAATTATTGTGATATTTACTTGATTATAAGGGTTTTTAGTTGCGTCCAATACAATAACAACTAAATCCATGTCATCTAACCATTTTATACTTTCTATAATGCCTTGAGTAGCTTCTTTTGCCCGAGATTTAGCATCTTTTTTCTTAACTTTATATTTTAAGAAATCCTCATAATCTATTTTTGTAGCAATTCCAGGAGTATCTATCATTTTAAAAGTAATTTTCTTTCCCTTATAATCTATTTCAACTTTTTCTTTAAACTGAACATTTCTGGTTTCATGCGGGACTTTACTAACACTTCCCATTTCCTCTCCTGTAAAATCTTTACATATTCTATTTGCTAAACTTGTTTTTCCAGAATTTGGAGGACCATAAAAACCCAACCTCACGTCTTTTTTACCTTTAAATATTTTTGAAAAAACTTTCTTAAAAAAATTCCTGAAAACTTTGATTACCATATTTCTTTTTATAGATTATCTTTATTAAACTTTTGTATAATTAATCATACTATTTTCCAGGATATCTTCTAGTATCTTGGAGAACTTCCTTGCCCTTTCTTTTCTAAATTTCTTTTCAAGGCAATTTCATACATCCCTGTTCTTTTACCAGTGTATTTCTTTAAAGCATATCTTATTTGTTCTGGGCTCCACTTAGATTTCCTAAGACTTTCATGAATCTGACTATTATCTAACCCTCTTTTTTTAGCATTTGCAATATAATTAGCAATGTTATACAAATCATTTTTATTCTTAAACAAATAATTCTCATATCTTTTTTTATACCATGTTTGCAAGATAAGATAAGTAATAAATCCAAAAATTAATAATAAAAGGATTACAAGAGAAAATATTGTCCATTTCTTTTCTTCAGATTTATCTTTTTCTTCTTCTTCCCCCTCAAAATAATCAAAATCTTCCACACCAAGTTCTGTGAATGCAGGAGAGATAAAGAATGGAAAATTTGTAAAATTAAAACTTCCTGTTGTAGAAAGACTAATTATCTCTGTGTCACCTATAAAATCAAAAACATAATAATTTCCTTGTTCTTGTTCTTGATAATCTTGCTTAAATAAAGTTTCATTCATTTTCTCAATAAAGATATGCCCTGGATAATCTATCACGACTTTTTTACTCACTTCTAAATTAAAAGTGCTAACAATAACATCCTTAGAAACCCCATAATCTGCAGAGAATTCTTTAAAACTAATTTTTGTATTTAGATTATTTACATTCCATCCTATGACTGCTGTTTTATACATGCTTTCTTCGCCAACTTCATATGTAGTATTTATAATAGCTTCTAGAGCATTTAAATCAACATTCTTTGAACTTGGAAAGATAGGAATAGAAATTGCTGTTTTAAGGACTTCAATTTTAATAGGGATATTTATTAAAGATAAACTTGCAGAGATATTGTCAAACTCTGCTTGTGTACTAGCACTTAAATACTTTAAACTAAGATTCGCTAATTTAGATTCAACTTCGCTTATTTTTAATGCAGAAGAAAGACTAATTTGCTCAAATAAATCATATTGATTTATATCTGCTTTAATTGTATTAAGTTCATTTATTTTACTATTTAAGATTGTGTTTAAATCTTCTGCGGTAATAAATATGTTTATTTGTTCTGCGAAAATTTCTTCCTCACTAAAATTAAATTGGTAAATTCTGTTTCCTGCTGTGTTTGGAAGATAAAAAACCCCGTCATCTAAATTTAAATTCTGAAAACTCGTAGTATCTATTGTTGCATATGTAGAGTTTACTGTATATGAAAAAAGAGGATTTTCATTTATTAATTCTAACAAAGTCATTGAGTTTCCTTCTGAATCTTCAAATAAAGTAAAATTTGATTCATTTGTAAGTTGAATAGATATCCACCCGCTTATTTTTTCTCCTGGTTCATAAGTTGTTTGAATATTATGTGTTGGAGTTCCAAGAGTATAATCAGCAGAAACAAATAACAAAGATGCAATTACTAATAAACCTGCAATAAAAAACTTCAAATTTCTTCCCCTCATTTTATAATATTCCTAAAGGAAAATTGTTTTATAAATATTCTTAATCTATTTACTTTTTAAGCGAAGCGACTATATTCGGCGAGCTTTGGGTTTTATTTTTTCTTCCCCTTCTTTTTTGCAACAACCTTTTTCTTCTTCAAGTTCAAAACAACATATATTAACACAATCAAACCAATTGTTATAATTATTCCCCAAGTTCCAAAGAATGGAAGTTCAATTTGAGCAGGACAAATAGCACTATTAGTTCCCCCTTTAGCATTACAATCTACAGATAATAAGGTAGGATCATAACGCCAGGTTCCAAGAGGATCTTCAAGAAAGTCACTTCCATCTGGATCTGGATCAGGAGGAAGAAATGCATTAACTACCTCATTCCAACCCCACCTTGCACCCCAAGTATAAGTTAAATATCCATCATCTTCACAGCCATCTAGGTCACCTGAATCATCTGTAAGATAAGTACAACTTCCAATTGTAAAATCAATAGCATCACAATAAATAGAATTTGTTATTGAATCTCCTACACCACAACCTGCTTCTGCAGTGTCACAATAATCATTTGTTCCTTCTGGCATATCACACCAAGTTCCACGAGTATCAACATCATCAATACACCATACACATAAATTAGTAAATATGTCTGGTTCTTCATAACCTACTTGATTACAAGTTCCCCCAACATCATCCCATTCACATCTACAAAAATAATCAAGACATTCAGTGGCATTTGCCCCACAAGAATCTGCCCAACAATCTGCTTCTGGATTAGGAAAAGAATTATATTGAGAACAAAGAGTTACTCCTATACACAGGTCTAGGTCATAAGTAAAAAGTAAGTCTTCACTTTCAAATCCCTCAACTTCAAAATAAAATTCAAATTCTGTGTTGTCTATTGAATTTTCTTCTGCTCCTTTTGTTCCTGAAGTTAGATTACTAGAATCAACTTTAAATTCAATAACTGCTTTTCCATTAGCATCAACAACAGCAGTTCCAGTCCAAATATCATCATCCCCCATATCAAAAGGAATACTATTATCTTCTTCTAAAATATCAAAAGTAACAACAGTATCTGGCGAAAGCCCAGAATCTTTCATAATAGCTTTTATAGTATAAGGGATAATCGGAGAACTAAGAGGGTTAGCTGTAGGTTTTTCAAGTAGAGTATTTTCAGCCCAATATATATTTGGAGTTACACATGCTGTTTGATCATATTTACAAACATCTCCTACAGCACATCCAGGGGGACAAGTTCCTCCACATAAATCACTTCCACATTCTAATCCATCACAATTTGCAATTCTTGGGTCTGTTACTAGACATGGACTCCAACTTGTTGTACCACATGTTTCATATCCAGTTACTATGCAAGTTCCACGATTTGCAGTACATCCTTCTCTGATATCACCACTAGCATATCCATTACACCCTCCTCCACATCCATCATCTCCACATTCTTTTCCAGCACAATCAGGAACACATGTACAAACACCATCTGTGCATTCTTCTCCTAAATTACAAAGTCCACAAACATCTCCACATAAATCATCTCCACAATTAACAGGCGCTTCGCAAGTTTCAATTCTTGGGTCTGTTCCTGAACACAGACTGAAAACTGTTCCCACACATGTTTCTTTTCCATCATATGCTAAGCAATCTCCATATATTGCAATACAGTCTTGGCTCATTCCATTATCAACCCCATTACATATCCCTCCACATCCATCACTTCCACATTCTTTGTCATCACAATCAGCAATACATTCACAAAGTCCACTTGAACAAATTTCTGGAAGAGTGCAAGTTCCACAATTTACTGTTCCTCCACATCCATCATTCCATATTCCACAATTATATATTCCTAAACTTGCGCATGTTTCTGCTGTACAACCACAAACTCCACCTGAACAAATTTCTGGAGAAGTGCAAGTCCCACAACTTGTAATAGTTCTTGAATCTCCACAATTATCATTAGCAGTAACACTTCCACATTCTTTTCCTAATCTTGAACAAAATACAGCGTTTGTTTCTGCTGTACAACCACAAACTCCACCTGAACAAATTTCTGGAGAAGTGCAAGTCCCACAACTTGTAACAGTTCTTAAATCTCCACAATTATCATTAGCAGTAACACTTCCACATTCTTTTCCTAATCTTGAACAAAATACAGCGTTTGTTTCTGCTGTACAACCACAAACTCCACTTGAACAAATTTCTGGAGAAGTGC
>Ga0307928_10003181_pt1 | contig 12527 bp, 38 predicted proteins | sample AceLakmetagen232_FD_201815 | JGI IMG/M metagenome (GOLD analysis project Ga0307928, IMG submission 201815) | Saline water microbial communities from Ace Lake, Antarctica - #232 | ecosystem: Environmental > Aquatic > Non-marine Saline and Alkaline > Saline | place: Antarctica: Ace Lake... | reverse complement strand
GGTTCTCTGATGTTCAAGTTATTGCAATGAGTGATGGTTTAAGGAAAGTGAAATTTGACGAGTCTCTTGTCACAAAACAGAATGAGGCAAAAAAACAGCGAGAGAAAGTTGGATTGTTTGCAAGTGAATTCCTGAAAACAAACCTTGTCAATATCAAAGCGCTTGTCAATTCTGTCATTGGTACGGCACCAGCTAAAACCTTTTCAGGCAATGCACAAAAATTGAATGACGGCAGTAAATTGACTCTAGCAGTAACGGCAGTACGAAAAAATGCCGATACTGAAAATGTCAAAACAATTAAAGATGCTAAATCTGCCCTTGCTAAAATGCTTTTCAATCTTCCAGTTGAAAGTGGATTAAAACAGAATGCTGATCTTATGCGCCTTGAATCTGGCACGAGTTCTGATAAGTCAATTTCATTGTTTGATAAGGATACAAAAAATGCTTTATCAGATGACGAATTTACTTACAATATCAGCATGAAAATTTCAGGTCCAGCAGATGATAAAAAAGATTGCTAGAATTTAACAATCTAAAAAAACCCCTTGGATTAATTTTCAAGGGGTTTTTTTGTTTTATATATTTGATACGCAATTTTCTAAAATTGTTATCCAAAAAAAGCGTTATCCTTTTATAATTATTTTAATATGTTAGTAAGTATTTTAAAGATAATTTAAAGTGTTTATTAAAATATTAATGAAAAACCTGGAAGATTTAAAATGAAAATAACAAAAGATCATTATAAAATTATAAAAAATGCAATCAATAAGGTAATAATGGATAACCCATGTGCTTATGATGATTACCAGAAAAAAGGATTATGCGTTATAGATGGGATTGTTTATGGGCAGCTAAATTAAATGATTTTATACGTGAACCCATATGCTAATGATGATACCGTATTAAGAAAAAAACATGCAATGAAATTAATAATATAAAAGGAGTTAATAATGACAAAAAAAGAGTTAAAAAGGCGTGAAGAATTAAAATTAGATATAGTACGTATATTATGCTTTAATCCTTCAAGGTGGGATAATATATTTTATTCTGCTAATAAACTAAAAAGAGTAAAATTTAATAAGAGTAAATTTAGAATAGAAGTCAAGTCAAGTGCTGGCTGGGTGAGAATGTACTCTTATTACTACAAAGATGTTACAATCATTAACGATAAACTAAGTAAAATTTAACAAAAGGTGTAAAATGAAAATTTGTCCGGTATGTAATAAACTTAGAAACAAAGATTGGTTTCAGTCCATTCTTTATAATAAAAAAGCTGGTGATTTTAATACTTATCCATCAGCAGAATTTATCCTTGTTTGTAAATCCTGTCATGAAGATCTTTTTAATAATGATTTAGTAAAATATTTTCTGATAAATGATAGCAATAAGATGAATTATCAAGATTTAATTCGTTATTGCAGAAGAAACATAATAGAGTCAACGATGATTTAATCCTGCTTATTAACTTATTAACAACTAATAGGAGACTAAAAAATGACTGAATTTAATAAGAATAAACCAAAAATAGGTCAAGATATGTGTTATCCATATGATTATGGCTTTCAATATTTAACAAGAATAAGAAAAAATATAGCTGATATGTGGTTAAAAGAAATAAATTATATCCATACTTTCCCTTCTGGCGGTGTATGGTTAAATAAAAAAGCTATAGTTGTTGACATTATTGATGAATATAAAATCATAGCTGTATATAATCATGATGGTCATTATTATTTAATGAGACTAGAATTTTAATTAAAATAACTTAACAGAAGGTGTAAAATGAAAAAAATAAGATTAGTATTCTGGGACGGTGTTGTTAATCATAGTTGTGTTGTAAATATTTATGAGTGGGAACCTATTATATTAAAAGATGGTAAATTTGACAAACAAACTCAAAATTGTTTTAATGAAGCCCTGATGTGGGAATATGAGGTATCCATAGAAAAAGTTAAATAATGATGATTTAATCCTGCTTATTAATTTATTAATAGGTAGGCTTAACTTATTATTCAGGAGGATTTAAAATGAAAAGATTTGAAGTAAATCATAATAACAAAATAATTAAACATTTTAGATATCTACATGAAGCAATTACAGATTGTGTATATGGTGAAATAGTTACCATATATGATGCAGTTGAAGATAAATATTTAGATTGTGAAACTTATTTTTATAAGGAGGATTTAAAATGAAAGCATATGTACAGTTTTTAACAGTTAATGACAATATATTAATGGAAGCTATGGGATCTGATGGAGTATTTATATTAGATGCCAGAAATAAACTTCAAACAATGAAAATTGATTCTATGTTAAGAATACATAGATTAAGAAAAGTTAGACCTGATTTTATTGGATATAGAATATATAAATCAGAAAGATTTGATAATAAAAACTTACAGTATGAATGGATATTATCAGGAACAATATATATGAGTAGACAGGAGGATTAAAATGAAGATAGATAAAAGAAAATATATAATAAGAAAAGGTGAAAATGGTTTAATGTATTATAATAAACCTCTCATATTAAAATATAAAAAGAAAACATTTGTATTATCTGCTGGATGGGATGATACTATTAATGTATTATACTATGACAAGAACACAATGGCTGTTTTGAGCACTAATAATAGATTAGGATATGCAGGTATGGATTTAATAGATTTTACTCAAGAATCCTCTAAAACACCTCCCTTAGAATCATCTGTATTTTTCCAAGATTTATCCGAATTAGAATTAAAAAAAGACTTCTTTGATTATTCTATAAATACACAAGCTGATATATTATCTCAATATATCTATTAAAAAAGGAGGATTAAAATGTTTACTAGTATAGAAATAGAAAAATTAGACTGTACTAAACAAAGATTATCAGAATTAATGGAATTGAAAACATTTGATTATGCATTACCTCAAAATTGGTTAAATGATTTTTCTAAATATAGTAAATTTAATTACAATTTCATATTACATACTACATTCTGGTGCTATGATTTTCTTTTTGGAAAACCAGTATCAGCATGTACTGAAATTAATAAAGAAATAGAAGAATATATGAAAGGAGATTAAAATGAGTATTAAAATTCAAGTATTTAAAAGAGTATTTGTATTTGATTTTGGGTATAATACACATTGGTTTAGTAATATGTATTTCTTTACTATTATTGAAGAATTTTACGATGGTATGGAAGTATGCTATGCAAAAATGATATTTTATACTAATTAAAATGAAAACAATACTAACAATATGGCTTATAATTTCAATCATAATAATTATATTCATGCATAATGAAATAATAGATCTCAGATATTCTAGAGATTTATGGCAAGAACATAGTATAAAAAGAGGTGAAGTAATATTAAATAATTATCATTCTGATTATAGATATTTAACTACAGGAGGATAAAAAATGTATAAAGTATTAATTAATTGGAAAGGTGAAATACATAATTTATATACTAATTCACCTAATAGCAATAAAGCACTACATAATTGCATTAATCAATTAGCTAATATTTTAAATATTTCTGTTTCAAGTGTAAGAAATTATGTTACTAATGGTAAAAATAGATATACTATCTGGGAATTAAATAAAAAGGATTAAAAAATGAAAACTTATATGTGTTATGGATGTAAAATACCATGTAAATTACTATGTAATAATGAATATGCACCATGCTTTTGTCAGTATACAGGTAAAGTTTGTAAATGGGAAGAAAAAAGAGAAATAAAAAGTATTATAGAAGATTTTAAAATAAAACGATTATTTTTAAGATTAGACTTTCCATCAGACATTTATGATAATGGCTGGTCATTTAGTTGATATAAATATATGTGGGAATAAATAAGGAGGATTAAAATGACAATACTTATAATAAATTGTTTATGTGCTGTAATTATAAATAAGGCTATAAAAAATGAATTAATCAATCATGAATATAAAAAATTATATTAATTTACTTACCAAATCATGAGGTTATAAGATGAAAAATATAAAGTATTATTATGATACAGGTGAATATAATAAAATGATTGAAAGTATTATAGAATATGGTGATACTTTCTGGAATGATTATTTCATATATCTATTAAAACTTTATCCTACTGATAAATCTGCAAGTATATACAGTGATACAATTAAATTTTACTTTAATATATAAGGATAATAAAAAATGACACCTACTAAAACAAGAATTGGACGGATAAATGTAACAAGAAATAGAAAAAATATTTATGGTACTGTAATATTTCATAGTGAGAAAAAGGAAAATAAGTTACTTAAAGCTATTGACAATGGAGTAAAATCTATCTGTGATTATGATAAAATAACAGAGAATGGGGACCGAGTATGGAGTTTTTAATTGGTTTAATTCTGCTTATTTACTATAATAGGCAGATTTAACTTAATTAAAAGGAGGATAATATGTGGAAGAGGATTAAAATGTTAACATTTGCTGATATAGAAAAACAATATAAAAAAGAAAAAGGTTCAAATACTAAATGGACTGAAGAAAGATATACATTAAATTATGTTTGGTGGCTTGAAAACAGAATAATTAAACTTGAAAATAAATTAAAGGAATAAAAATTTCCTCCTTTATCATAAGTAAAAATTTTATTTCATCATTAATAATTGTACATATTAATTGCATAAAAAATCTTGAATTAAGATATAATAAAGAAGCAAATATTGTTTATAGTGTATGTAAATGATATACCTAATTAATAAATCAATTCAAAAATGGTATAAAATCAAAAATGGAGGTGAGGATTTAGGTAAAATAAATTGCCCTTTATGCAAAGAGTTTTATTATAATCTTTGTATTGATTGCCCTATTAAAAAATATACTAAATTATCTTATTGTAAAGGAACCTCATATGAAAAATGGATAAATCATCAAAAAACTTATCATGATAATAATATTTATAGGGTGTCTTGTAATATTTGTGCTGATATTATTAATGATGAAATAAAATTTTTACTTATGATAAAGGAGGAAATTAAAAATGGCTGAAAGCAGAGTTAAAAAATGTACATGTGAACATAAATATCAAGATAAAAAATATGGTAAAAAAATGCGTATTCACAATGAATGTAATCAACAAAATGGTATGTGGAGATGCACTGTATGTAAAGATATAAAAAGATAAGGAGGACTAAAATGGGTGTAATGGCGTGTAATAGAAAAGGATGTGAAAATATTATGTGTGATAGATATTCACATATATATGGATATATTTGTAATGAATGTTTTGAAGAATTAATAATGTCAGGTCCAGAAACAAATATTGAAAAATTTATAAATACTAAAAAAACAACAGCTTCAAATCAAGATGCTGCATTTGCAAGATTTAATGTAGAATTCCCATATAACTGTTAAAGGAGGTTAAAATGGAAACTTTAGCAATAAAAAGAAACAATATTGCAGAAGGGATTGGTTGTGCATTTGTTGGTTCTATATTTTGTTTTTTTATTGGAATATTTTTCTGGCCTGTTTTATTAGGAATACCAATTCTTATAATAATGATACCATTTATGGGAATAGGATACTATGGAAATTGTCCTAATTGTGGATATGAAGTATGTATGAATAAAGATATTCCAGTAAGAAATTGCCCTACTTGTAAAAGTAGAATAATTTTAGAAAATGGAAAAATTAAACTTATTAAAAAAAGTATTTAGATTTAGCTCTGCTTATTAAATAAATAATAAGCAGACCTAAGTTTAATAACCTAAAAAAAGGAGAATATCATGAAAAAGTATGAAGTATCCTACAAACTAAGTCTGTCTTCTGGTAGAAGTGTATTTACAGGTCATATTGTAAATACTTCAATTAAACATAATACACTAAAAAATCTAATGTGGGTAAAACCAATTAGAAAAAATGGTAAATTCTTTAAGGGAAGTGTTGTTTGTATTAATACTAGAAATTTGGTTGGAAAAAAATAAGGAGAATAAAAAATGAAAAAAGTGTATGAAATATTTAGTGAAAAATTACATAAAAGAGTATTTAAAAGTAGTCAATACCAAAAACAGATTGATGGTACATATAAAAAATTACCATCAGCATATAGATTTAAAACAAAAGAAAGAGCTATTGAAATAGCTGAAAGACGGCATATAAAAAATTATAAAATAGAAGAAGTTGATAAAGTACCTATTGAAAAAGTAATTGAATATTGTGAAAATCATATTCCATATTTTGAATATTTTGATAGTGTGGATATGGATTATAATGATGAGATGGTTTTAGTAGGGGATTGGTGGAAAAGAGATACAAAAAAAGAATTATATACTCATCCAATAATGGAATTTATAGAAAATAATTATGATAATGTACTAACAGAATGGCATGATGAATGGAGTACATGTTCTGAATGTTATAGTGGAATAAGAGTAAGCCCTAATTCTTATGGATGGGAACCAAGTTATATTATTACAGAATATGGTTGTGTATGTCATAAATGCTGCAAAGAAGATCCTGAATATCTAATTGAAGAATATAAAAATATTAATAATAAAGCAATTCCAAACTGGGCTATAGAATTAATTAAAAATGAAGGATTTGCATGTTTAGAAGATAATGAAATGACATGTGAGAGATTTCAAAATGGTTGGCATCAAGGTATGAATGATACCCCTGAAAAAATAATTAAAAGTATTGAAGAAGAATTTGAATTAAAGCATATTAATGATATGTTTGATTATATATTTGTAATTACTGACAGATCACAATTCTATATTAATTTTACTATCTTTTTAAGGGGGATTGAAGAATGATAACAATTGAAGAATTTATAAGAAGAAACAGAAGAGAGTTAATTGAAATAATTCAAAGTCAGTGTAATAATTGTTATATTGATGATGAAGAAATAGAAATGTGGATACTAAATGATGAAGGACTTTATAATTGGGCTATTGATGATAATGTTGACATATAAGGAGGATTAAAAATGTACTTTGATAGATTTGATATTTGTGAAGCTTATTTTATGTATGCATCTTTATATCATAAAGGTCAATGGTCTAAAGAATATGAAATATTTGGAAAATTATATAATATAGAATTTGAACCATCTCCCTTACTTTCTGAAGAAACATTAACTGAAAACGGAAAAGAAATATTTAATAATCTTATTAAAAAAGGATATAAAAATGTATAAAGGAATAGATTATGGTAGAGGTATAGTAAATATTGATGATTCAGGAATAAGATATGGTGTCATACCTCAAAATGCTGTGGGTCAAATGTGGTATGATGAATCTGAACCTCATTATGGTAAACCCACTTGTCCAAAATGTAATGGTAAGGCTTTAGAATTACCAATTGCTGAAGTAAAATTAAATGGTGAATTAATAGATATTACCCCTGATGATATTGATAATTGGGAATTTAATGAACATGAATGTGCAGATTATTGCTGTATTGACTGTAAATTTGTATTTAGTTGTGAATCTGCATATCCTGAAGAACCCCATAGTTTTTATTTTGAGGATGAAGAATATTCAGCAGAATGTAGTGATGAAGTTGATATTTTTATTTTAAAATCCCCTTATTTTACCTATGCACAATTTTGTTCCCCATGTGCTCCAGGTGCTTGTTATTTATTAAACCCAATAGAAGATATAGACCCAAATAATAAAGCCTATTGTTTTGGCCCTGAGTGGTTTGAGAATGATATTGCACCATACCCAGTATACTCTATAAAAACAGGAGAAAAAATAAAATGAAAATAAAAAGAATTGATGCGTTTCAATGTACAGATGGTAAAGTTTTCACAGAAGAAAAAAAAGCAACAGAACACCAAACAAGTTTAGCTTATACTGCTATTGATAATATTATGTATTTATATAGTAAGGAGAATCCAGAAATTCATTATCCAGCATTAAGTTATACTCTTGTACCTTTCATGAGTAAATATGCAAAAGAATTAATTAAAAGTTTAAAATTATCAATTGGAGAATAAAATGAAAGCACATAAACAAGATATAAAAGTAAGAATGTATGACAGTGACGACATAATAATTAAAGCACTTGTTATTGGTGATTTTGGATATCATAAAAGCACATATGATGATGGTTGTTATGATGTTACTCATATCCCTTCTGGAAAATTTGTTAAAAGAAGAATACCATTACAAAAGCATGCTAAAATTTTAACAGAACAATTATATAAAATGGTATTAAAATATGATGGAATAGGTCAATATTCAGAAGAATTTGAACAAGAAATTGGATATATTATTGATAATTTTTGATATACATACATAGGAGATTAAAATGCAAATTATAAAATATAAGGCTTATGAATTTAATGAATTAAATGATGAATCTAAATTAAAAGCTATTAATGAACAAATATGTTGTGAAATAGAATTAGCAGATGAAAATTCTATGATATGGGATTCTATAAAATCTGCAAATGATATGCAAACTCCTTGGTTTGCATCTGAATATGTATATGAAATGCATAAAGATTATATTATTGAAATATGTGAAAATTATTTATATTTTAAAGATGGTGAAATAGTACCATATAATATATATAAGGAGGATTAAAAATGGAACCATGTGAAGTAATAAAATATAGAGGATTTAATATTAATATCTTTCCAGATAATGATCCTTTAAGTCCAAGAACTGAATGGGATAATTTAGGAACAATGATTTGCTGGCATAGAAATTATAATATAGGTGATAAACATAAATACACAGATCAATCTGAATTTATTTATAATATATTAGTAAACTGTAAGATGATAACTCCTATTATTGATAGTGATTATATGTATAATTTAAATTCACAAGATTTTGTTAATAAATACCTTGACAAAGTTAATAAAAAGTGTATAATGTTACCAATATATTTGTATGATCATTCTGGAATCACAATTAATACTTGTGGATTTTCATGTCCGTGGGATTCAGGTCAAATTGGTTGGATTTATGTTACTTATGAAAAAATAAGAAAAGAATATGGATGGAAAGTTATTACTAAAGAAAGGAAAGAGAAAATAAAAAGTTATTTAATAAGTGAAGTTGAATCCTATGACCAATTTTTAACTGGTGCTGTATATGGTTATCAGATTGAACCAACAGATAGAAATAAAAATATTGAATGTGATGATTCATGTTGGGGATTTTTTGGATATGACCATGAAAAATCTGGATTATTAGAATATGCAAAACCTGAAATTGATTATGCAATAAAAAAATACAAAGAAGAAGTAAAAGAAAATAAAAAAGAAACTATATCTATGAATAAATTAATAAAAACTTGCTGGGCTTATTAAAAAGGAGTAAAATGAAAATACCAACAAAAAAACATGTAAGAAATATAATACGAAAATCAAATGCATATAATATGAAAATAGCAGTTAAAAAACTAAACGATAAAGAAAGGAGTAAAAAATGAACTCATCAGAAAATCAGAATATAAAAAGAAAATTTGTAGAAAATGAGGTTGTCTATTGTGTTTCCTACTTAATTTCTGAACTATCAAAATTACAAGAACATTTAGATTATCAAGATCAAGAGGCATTATATAATATTCAAAGTACACCTGATTATGAAGCTGCTGTAAATTATAGTGATACATGTCATATAATACAGTCTAATTTTTTAAATGGTTTTGTGTGGGTTAATAAGGAAACACATGCATTTTCAGATTCATTTGATACTGAAAATGAAGCTTATCAAGATTGTTGTGAAGAACATAATATTGATTATGACTATACAGAAGCTTATGAATTCTGGATTGTATCAGAACATCTTGCAAGAAAATTAAAAGAAAAAGGTGAAATGGTGGATGAATTTATGGGTTTGACTATTTGGGGTAGATGTTGCTCCGGCCAAGCTATATTATTAGATTATGTAATTTCTCAAATTTGTTATGATATGGAAATATTGAAAGGACAAAGATATGAATGGAAAATTTGAAATATCAGTATCAACAATGACAGATGATTTTTCATTATTTAAAAAAGTCATAAATATGGGAATTGACGCAAGATTAGAAGCATTTACAGAATCAAACTTCTATGTAAAAGCTAAATCAATAGGTGGTAGATTATATTTAGATATTGATGAATCTGAAATGCAGATTTTAATAAGGAGATTACTTGAAACAAAAACTGAAAGCGGTGAAATGTGGGCAGATTATATTATTGAAGCATATTATGAGGAGGATTAAGTATGCCGATTTATGAATATAAATGTAAAGAGTGTGGACATAAATTTGAAGTCTTAATATTATGTAATGAAGACCCAGAATTAAGATGTGAAAATTGTAGAAGTTTAAATTTAGAAAAAATAATATCACATACTAATTTTAAATTAAATGGCAATGGCTGGAGTAAAGATGGTTATACTAAAATGTAAAGGAGGAATATGTATTATGAAACGACATGAACAAATATTAATTAAATTGGAATTTGACAGATCAATTAAATATCTTAATAGCAGAAAAGAAAAATTAACTGTAGAAGAATGTATGCAGGGAATTAATTAACTCATCTTTTACAGACGTATAATAGAGCCTGTAAGGAGTCTAAGGACTATGATTTAGTATTATCTGCACTACTTCATGATGTTGGTAAACAAATAACAAGATTAAGGCATGACAAAGAATCTGTAAAATTAATAGAAGGTTTTGTATCTGAAAAAACTTTATGGTTAGTAAAACATCATATGAGAATTTGGTCTTTTATATCTGGTGAAATGAAAAGATATCAAAAAGTACAGGATTATTATAATCATAAATGGTTTAAAGATTTAATAATGTTGGCAAGGTGGGATAAAATGAGTAGAAACCCTAATGTAAAGGTTGAATTTAATAGAGATAACATACTGAAACAATTGAAAGTATTAAATAAGGAGATGAAATGAAAATTGAAACAATACACAATTCATTAATAAACGGACAACGTAGACAAATGACAGAACAAATAGATGAATATGGACTATATGATTTTTGGAAAGATTACACACTATACCTTAACAGTAGATGTTATCAAGGTGATTGTTATGGTTGGTTTTCAGATGCTGTTATTTCTTACCATCGAATTAAAAATAGATAAAGGGGATGAAATGAAACAAATATTTAAAGAAAATAAAGTACCTATAATGTCATGGGCAACTGAATTAGAAGAAAAAACATTAGAACAAGCTATTAATTTAACAAACTTACCATTTATTCATAATCATATATCACTTATGCCAGATGCACATCTTGGATATGGAATGCCTATAGGTGGTGTAATTACCTGTAAAGATGTAATAATACCTCATGCCGTTGGATCTGATATTGGTTGTGGTGTATGCTTTATTAATACAAAACTTAATATAAATATTATACCACTAAAAGAAGTATTATCTGAAATTAGAAAATTAGTTCCTGTTGGTGTTAAAAAACATAATAAAGAAACTAATTTCTTACTTGATAATATGCCTTGTCCTGATGTAAGACTTAATTCAATAATACATAAATTATTTACTAATGCTATATTGCAGTTAGGAACACTTGGGTCTGGAAATCATTTCATAGAACTACAAAAAAACTCAAAAGATGAATTATGTATTATGATTCATTCTGGAAGTAGATATATGGGATATAAAATATGTGATTATCATAACAAAATTGCTATTAATTTAAATGAAAAATATTATTCAAGTGTACTAACAAAATATGAATTAGCTTTTTTACCTACTAATTCTAAAGAAGGAAATGATTATATTGAAGATATGAATTACTGTATTGAATATGCTAAAGCAAATAGAAAAATCATGTTATCCAATTGTTTAGAAGCATTAAATAAAGTAACACTTGAAGAAATATCTATGCATAATTATATAGATGTTGCACATAATTACGCAAGACTTGAGCACCATTTTAATAAAGATGTTTGGGTACATAGAAAAGGAGCTACATCTGCAAAAAAAGATGAAATAGGATTAATTCCAGGATCTCAAGGAACTTCTTCATTTATTGTAAGAGGGAAAGGAGAAAAATTATCTTTTAATTCATGCTCTCATGGTGCTGGTAGATTAATGAGTAGGAAAAGAGCAAAAAAAGAATTAAATTTTGATGAGGAAGTAAAAAGATTAAATAATAAAAGAATTATTCACACAATTAGAACTAAAGATGATTTGGATGAATCAGATGGATCTTACAAGAATATTTATGAAGTTATGGATAATCAATCTGATTTAGTAGATATTGTTGAAGAATTAAAACCACTTGCATGTATAAAAGGAAAAATAAAAAGGAAATATTAAAGTGAAAATAATAGCCTACATAAATGATGATAGAATTGTATTTGATAGTGATGATGATAATGATAATGGATATAAAACAATAGAATCTGATAAAGGTGACTTTATATTATTTGAAGATTCTGAAATAGCTGGAAAAGAGGCAAGAGAATATTGGGAAGATATGGCTGAAAATGATTCAAAAGAATTTGTTTGTATGGTTGGTGAAGAAACACTTGTAGCATGGGCTTTAGGTCAATATGCTGG
>Ga0307928_10003179_pt1 | contig 12535 bp, 25 predicted proteins | sample AceLakmetagen232_FD_201815 | JGI IMG/M metagenome (GOLD analysis project Ga0307928, IMG submission 201815) | Saline water microbial communities from Ace Lake, Antarctica - #232 | ecosystem: Environmental > Aquatic > Non-marine Saline and Alkaline > Saline | place: Antarctica: Ace Lake... | reverse complement strand
GTATTTATAATAGATGTAGACGATTTTGAAAAAATAAAAAACTATTCTTGGTATCCCAAGCCAAGCGAATGGGGGACATATTGTAGCGGATATGTAAATAAAAAAGTTATTACTTTACATAGATTTATAATGAATGCGAAACCAGGCGAATATATTGATCATGTTGATAAAAATACATTTGATAATAGAAAAATTAATTTAAGGTTTGTGACCAATCAACAGAATGGTTTTAATAGAAAAATAGGCAAGAACAATGTATCGGGAGTTATGGGAGTAAGATGGGATAAAAGACTTAACAAATGGGTCGCAAGAATAAAAATCAATTACAAAAATATTCACTTGGGCATCTATAAAAATTTCCAAGATGCAATTTTCGCAAGATTAAAGGCCGAGAAAAAATATTTTAAAGAGTTTTCTCCCCAGAGACATTTATTTAAACAATACGGAATAGAATTGGAGCAATATGACAAATAATTCTTATGATTTTATTTTAAAAAATAGACGATGGTCATTTTCAAGTGTAAATAATTTTAATACATGTCCTTTGGGATTCAGAATGACTTACATAGACAATGAAGAAAGAGAAGGAAATGTTTTTTCGGATTTTGGGCTACTTGTTCACTCTGCCTTAGAAAAATTTTTTCTTGGTGAATTAGAAATTTGGGATTTACTAACCTATTATACAGATAATTTTGACACATTTTTAAAATCTATTCCTCCTGCATTTCCGAAGAATATGACCGAGATATATTATCAAGCAGGATTAAAATATTTTGAAAATTTTGAATTTGATAAATCAAATTATGAAGTAATTGCGGTAGAAGAAACAATTGATTCGGAATATCATGGGTTTGATTTAGTTACGAAACCAGACCTTATATTAAAAGAGTTATCTACAGGTGAACACCATTTGATAGATTTTAAAACAGCTAAATTAAAAAAATCTTCCAGAGATAAAGAAAAACAACTTGCAAATTATATGAATCAATTTAATTTGTATTCTTATTTTTTTGAACAAGAAAGAGGAATACATATTGACAAAATAATTATTTGGTTTATACGAAATGGAGTTGAAATAATCAAAGAAGTAGAACCTATTGCTATTCAAAAAACACTTGACTGGTTTGAAAATATTGTTGTTACTGCTACTAATGAGTTTGAATGGAATGCAAAAGATAATGGATACTTCTGTAAGGAGATATGTAGTATGCGCCATATCTGTCCTGCTAGACTAAAATTTGAATAATAATGTGTAAAACATACCTATTAGAATCGATTCTAAGCGATTTAAACTTTATAAGACATATATTTGTATGTCTTATAATAGTCTTAGGGACTTAATATATATTTATATGTTTTATCTCTTGACAAAACACCGATAATGTGATATATTTAAATGAAATGAAAATGAATTATCAAAACTATCATAAGCATTCCTATTATTCAAATATAGTTATATCGGATTCGACTGTATCGCCAGAAGATTATGCTAAACGAGCAGTTGAACTCAATCAAACAATTCTATCTAGTTGTGAGCACGGATTTCCGGGGAGATACATCGAATCTTATGAACTCGCAAAACAATATAATTTAAAGTTTCTATTTGGGGTAGAGGCCTATATTGTCAAAGATAAATCTGAAAAAGATAGAACAAATGCCCATATAGTTCTCTTAGCAAAAAATGAATTTGGGCGTAAAGCAATCAATCGAATTCTTTCTGAGGCGAATCTGACAGGCTTTTATTATCGGCCAAGAATAGATATGGAATTACTTTTATCTTTGCCTCAAGATGATGTTTGGGTTACGACAGCTTGTTTAGCGGGACTTTGGAAATATGAAGATCACGAAGAATTAATTTTAAAAATATCAAAACATTTTAAAAAGAATTTCTTTTTAGAGGTTCAATATCATCATACTGAGACTCAAGTAAATTTAAATAAAAAAATTATTAATTTATCAAATAAACATAATATTAATATTATATTTGGTACTGATTCACATTATATCTATCCTGATCAAGCACAAGAAAGAGACGACTATCTTTTATCAAAGCATATTGAATATGAGGATGAAGAAGGTTGGTTTTTAGATTATCCTTCTTGTGAAGAAGCTATTAAAAGATTTCAGAAACAAGGCGTGCTTAATAAGTATCAAATCGAAGAAGCAATAAATAATACAAATATTTTTAATGATGTTGAAGAATATGATTCTATAGTTTTTGATACAAAAATGAAACTACCAACTCTTTATCCGCATCTAGCCCAAGATGATAAAAACAAAATGTTATCAGATTTGATATGGCTTAAATGGGACGAAGAAAAAACTAATATTCCACAAAATGATTGGATGATGTATCGGTCTGAAATTGAAAAAGAGCTAGCTATTATTCTTGAAACAGGTATGACTGATTATTTTTTATTGGATTATGAGATAATTAAAAAAGGGAAAGAGATGGGGGGACATTTAACTCTTACCGGGAGGGGATCGGCGCCTTCATTCTACTTATGCAAGTTATTAGACATGACAACCATCGATCGTATATCCTCAAAAGTTAAACTATTTCCCGAAAGATTTATTACTAAAGAACGTATTTTAGAAACTGGAAGTTTACCCGACATTGATTTCAATATTGGCAATCCCGAAATTTTTATACAAGCACAAACAGAAGTTATGGGTGAAAATCATTCATACCCCATGTTAGTTTATGGAACAATTCGACCCAAATCGGCATGGAAACTATATGCCAGGGCGGTAAATATTGATTTTGAAACAGCTAATCAAGTATCTGAAAAAATTGGTGAATATGAAAAAGTCCTTATTTATTCGGAAGAAGACGAAAGGGAAAATGTTGATATTTTTGATTATATAGATAGTCAACATAGAGATTCATATCAAAAAAGTACGAAATATCTCGGTGTTGTCGCACAAGCAGGAGTTCATCCTTGTGCTCACCTCATCTTCAACCAAAATATAAAAGAAGAAATAGGTTTAATCAGAATCAAAAACAATATATGCTGTTTGATGGATGGTGATTGGTCTGAAAGATATAGTTTTCTTAAAAATGATTTGCTCAAAGTTAATGTTGTAGAATTAATTCATCGAGTCTATAAACGTATCAAAGTAGACCTACATCCATTACCAGAACTTATAAAAATATGTGAGGATAACAAAAAAGTGTGGGATGTTTATGCAAATGCTTGGACGATGGGAATTAATCAAGTTGAGCCAACAACAACGGCTGGCCGAGTGGCAAAGTATAAACCAAAAAATATATCAGAAATTTCGGCTTTTTGTGCGGCTATTAGGCCTGGATTTAAAAGTAATTATAAACAATTTGAATCAAGAGAACAATTTTCATATGGCATTTCTTCATTGGATTCTATTATTCAAACAAAAGATTTTCCTCAAAGTTATTTACTTTATCAAGAAAACGCTATGCAAGTACTTGGTTACGCAGGAATTCCAATGCATGAAACATACGATCTCATAAAAAATATTGCCAAAAAACGTTATGAAAAAATTCTTAAATATAAAGATATTTTTTTATCTGGAATGACTGAAAAAATTATTGTATTAGAAAATAAAACAAGAAAAGAAGCAGATAAGATTGCCCATATGACTTGGCAAATTGTTGATGATAGTTCAAGGTATAGTTTTAATAGTTCTCACGCATATAGTGTTGCAGGTGATTCTTTATACGGTGCATATTTAAAATCTCACTATCCAATTGAATTTTATGAAGTTTTAATGAATATTCTTGAGGAGTCAGGCGATAAAAATAGATTAGCGAAAGTTATTGCTGAAGCAGAAAGAGCATATGGTATAAAATTTCCTAGATTTAAATTTGGTCAAGATAATCGATATATTAAAGGAGATCCACAAACAAAAGAAATTGTTGCTAGCTTAAGAACCATCAAAGGATTTGGTAAAAAAATTGGTGAAAACCTATATGAGTTAGGACAAAATAAGTATGATTCGTTTTTAGATTTTCTTATAGATGCAGAAGAAAAAGGATATAAATGTAAGAAATATGAAGATCTAATAAAAATTCATTATTTTGATATGTTTGGTAGTAACCTAAAACTTTTAAAAATATTTAATGAATTTACATCTGGTAAAAATCGTTACTCTAGAAAACATTCTGATAAGACAAAAGAAAAACGAATTGTATCTCTTCGAGAATTTAGTAAAAATATTAAAAATAAAAAACTCCCTATTATAGAGCAAATAATGTCTGATCAAGAAATATTGGGATATATCAATACAATATATTCTGATATTGATAAACGATATGTAATTGTACAATCTCTTAATGTAAAATATGCTCCAAGAATTCAGGTTTATTGTCTTGCTAATGGCAAAACTGTTTCTTTGAAAGTCTATCGAAAAACATATGAAAATAATTTGTTCTTAGGTGGCGATATTTTATTCTGTCGAAATTTTGAAAAAAAGAATCCTGTCAAATTTATTAATGGTGAATATGTTGATGATTTAAATGGGGAGATGCAATATTGGTTGACAGATTATGATATTATTAAACCTAAAAATTTTGATAAACAAATAAATATACCTTGACAAAACATAAAATATGTGGTATGATAATAGGAATAAAAAGTGAATACCAATTAAACGGAGTAAAAGATGAGTAATGTAGATATAACAAGCGATGAGTTGGTTTGTCTTTCAATAAAAGAATTGCAGGAATGGCGAAAACTCGAAATACATCGTGCTAAACCACCGGAATATTCGAGGTCTCACTGGCGAAAAATAGGGATGATAGATCACGAGATAAATATTCGAGAAATGAAATAATAAAAAACACGATAAAACAGTAATTTTATCATGTTTTAAGAGGTGAAAAATAACAATCGTTTCCAAAATGGAAAGAGTTCAAACGAAGGAGAAATGATGAGTGAAGAATATGAGTCAGAATTAGGACAAGCAATATTCGAGATATTATGCATGGCTATTATCCCTATTGTTAGTGTTGCCACTATTCTTGGTGTTTATGCTATAATTTTCTGGTTATGTATAAGTTTCTTAAATTTAATAGTCACTTATTGACCAATAGGAATAGTAAAAATGAATAAAATGAATAAGAAAGATATGCTCGAACTTGGCGATAATTTAGATGAACATAATATGACATTTAAAGATGCCGAAGTTGATGAAGATCTTGTTATAGATATGGCATATCAATTGGGATATTTTTTTATTGCAATTGAATTGATAAAAGAAAGAGTCGGAATAGGGAAGGATGATATAATTACTATATTAGATAATGCCCTAGTTTATCCTGAAGGATGGGAAGATGAATAATTATAAAGTAAGGGATGAATGAAATGAGTGAAGTGCGTTTATATGCATCACACCCAGATTATAATAAGTTTGATTTTATGCAACGTTTGCTACTTATGGCAATCAATCCACAAATGTTCTTTGGTTTCACTATGGATGTTGCTGACCCCGAAAGGATTGCAACAATAGAATTGATAAAAGAGGATATTGGAAATGCGATAGACGGGTATCAGTATCTACCGCCCAATATTGCAAAGGTTATAAATAAATTGGAAGAGAAGAAATAATGATAACAATGGAAAATAGACTAAGGTTGACCGACTTTGAAATACAGGACGGCAAATATCGAGAATCAGAATATAAATGGCATCCCACAAAACCCTGTAGTTATTGTGGCGAAAGAATGTTTTGGCATCCAACTTGGAAAAGATGGTTATGTAGAACATGGTGCTATATGGAAGGTGGTTGTATGTGGGAAGAATCAATAGAAGAAACTATTGGAGATAAAAAATGAGCAAATCAAGCAACAAACGAATTAATATCCAAAAAGGCAAGGATATGTGGGCTGTTTCTGATGATAGGTTAAAGGAACTGATAAGAGAATATGGCTATTCAGAGGGCGTATTCTCGACTGATACGGATATGATTTCAGCACTCAAAGAACTCCTGCAACTGCGAGAGAAGGTTAGAAAACTTCAAGGCGAGCTGATGCGCTATGCAATTATGGATCAAATTAAACCAGAAGATAAGAGGTAATAAAAATGAAAACTAGTGAATTACTTAGAGTTTTAAGGGCAAAGAAAAAAGAACATGGAGATCTTGAAGTTCGTGTTTATGATTATAGTTGGCAAGCTTATTATAATATAAATGTTAATCATATTAAAAAAACAGATAATGAAGGCGATGATTTTCTTTGTTTGAATACTCAGAATAATTAAAAGGATAGAACAATGAACAAATTATATAGATTGATAATTACTGTTTTAGTATCTGCTTTAATATCTGCAACTTATACGATAGTTGCTTATAAATGGAAAGATGTTATGTGGAAATTGCGGACAATGCACAGAAATATAACAACCAAAAAAGAAGCTGTTCAAGATTCTGAAATAGTATTTAACGGCATCGGTGGTGGTGGAGTTGATTTAAGCAAATGGTATATAAAAGATGGTGTATGTAGAAAAATATGATAAAATGAGATTTTTATCATGATAAGAAAAAATAAATAGTAGAAAGAGGCAAAATGTTTTGGAATGAATTGTTTGTTGGATTTGTTATTTTGGGTATTACTGGAATAGCTGGATTATTGTTCTATTGGTTTTTAAATCTTTTGGATGCTATCGATGCCTTTATTATAAAAAAAGTATCGGAAACATCACTTAAAATTATAAAGCGTATTCGCAATAGTATCTGCGTCGTATTTGGAGTATTATTTCTCGCATGGCTAGTTGGTTTCGCTGTTTGCGGAAAAACTGGGTGTAATGGTGCTCTTATATGATAAAATGATTCTTTTATGCGAATTAAAGAAATAAAATAATGAAGAAGAAAAATAAAGGAGAAATAGAATGAATGCAAATAACTTGGTCGGTGCATCAAAAATTGCATGTAGGGCATCCGTGATCGTAAAAAAGGAAAAAAATAATTTTAGAATATTGAAAGATAGAAATCCAGAAGAAAAGAAAGTTCTATTATTAATGGATATTCTTCTCGATTATCCAAACGATGCAACATTAGTGTTGATTGATAATTAGATAAAAGGAGAATAAAATGAAGTCACCAAATGATCTTAAAAAAGAAAGTCAGAATAGCATGATTTTTCGATTAGAGGGCAGAATTGAAGTCGCAATACAAAACGGAGAAAATAGTGTAGAGGTAGAAAATTTCCGTGTAGACGATCCTTATGTTATTAAAGCATTAAAGGAAGGTGGCTATAAAATTCTACGAGATATTGATCAGACAACCATATCTTGGGAATTAGGATAAAATAGTTCTTTTATCGTAATAAAAAAAAAAAAATGAAAAACAAAAGGAAGATATGAAAAATAAATATGATAAATACATATTTTTCACGGTCGGCGAAAGAATACAAAACCAAATGCCTGACACCCCAGAGGGATTTAAAACTATTTTTCAAATGAATATATTCGAATATATTTTATATAAGGTAAAAAAATTTATAAACAATGAAAACAGGATAAAATAATGAATAAATATATAGTTACAACCAATAATAATAGCACTTATTTTATACATGCAGATTATTTTGAAACAAATGGCGAATGGCTATTGTTTTTCAAAGAATATGACTTAGAATCTAGACCAGTATTAGTTCATACATGTTCTAGTCGTTATATTAAATATGCAGATCTGTATGAATAAACTTACGGTATTGCGATGGAATGTGGGCGAATTTTTAATATTCAAAATATTTAAAGGTATGCGTCCAGACTGGCTAACTAAAATCATTGAATTTATTTTTGATATAGATGTTAGCTTTAGGAAAAATATAACATAAAATGCATCTTTTATTATAATAAGGAGAAAAATGAATAACGATAGAATTTTTAGCGGTAAATACAGTATCTCAATGTGGGACAATATAAACAAAGCTAAAAGTAAAAAAGACTTAAGACATGCACTTTATCATGTATGTTGTCGGCTTCAGGAATTAGAAGAATTATTATGTGAAAACGATAAAGGGCTTGAGGAGAGAATTTCTAAATATAATATCAGATCTTAAAATTATATAATAAAATTACTCTTTTATCATAATAAAGAAAAAAATGAAAAAAATTAAATTATTTATAAAAAAATTGCTTTTCTTTGTATTTTGTTTGTCTGGGGTCTTTGTTATGATATATTTAACTTATTATACTTTTAATATATTGTTCATTGATATCGCTTTGTTGCAATCAAGTAGCCCAATATTGTCTGTGGCTGTTTTTCTTCTACTTCTATTTAGTTTGATTGGTATTTCTTTTTATGGATATGGCGTTCTTAATATATCCAATATAATTGAAGAAAGAGATTAAAATGATTATTAGTGAAAGGTAAAAAATGACAATTTATAACAATACATTAGATTATATTTTTACGTCCGATATAATGCTTGAGATGGGTTGGGATAGCCACCCATTGCGTGTAAGAAAGCAAGCACAAAAAGAATTATTGGAACTTCGAAAGGAAAATTCCAAATTCCAAAAACAGAATAAATCGTTGGTTGATGCATTGGGGTTTGTAAAAGAACTAGACCATTGTATTTATGAGAGAACATTATCTGGCTTGATAATGATTGACAGTAAGTTAGCAAAAGAAATATTTATTAAATTTAAGGAAAATTGGGACACTGGTGATTGGGAAGAAATAGAAAAATATACAACATTTATGCAAGATGTAAGCAATAACAAAACCACATAAAATATCTATTTTATTATGAAGGTCGGAAACAAATTTTTTATAGGAAACAAACAGTGTAGAGCTATTTATCAAAAATTTAATGAAAAAGCTTCTAAAGCATATTGTCTTAATTGTAGGTTTGCTTTTTTAGTTGATCAAAATAAATTATTTGAAACAAGAGAGTGTCCACAGTGTAATGAATTATTATATAAGGGATGGTGTAAAATAAAATGAATTTTTATAGAGGGCTTATATACGCTCTTCCAATAGGTATTATTCTTTGGGTAATTGTTATATTGGTTATTCGAGCAATTTTATGAAATTCTATCCCACAAAAATTCCTGAAGTTATTGTGATTGAACCAGAGGTCTATATAGATCATCGTGGATTTTTCATGGAAACATATCAGAAGAAGGTGTTTGGCGACAATAATATAAAATGTGATTTTGTTCAGACAAATCATTCTCATTCTCGGAAAAATGTGCTTAGAGGATTGCATTATCAAATAGGTGAACATCCGCAAGGCAAATTGGTTCGTGTAACATCTGGAATGGTTTTAGACGTAGCAGTAGATATTAGAAAAAATTCTCCAACGTTTGGCAAATGGACAGGTACTATTATTTCAAGTACAAATAAAAAACTTGTTTGGATTCCCCGCGGTTTTGCTCATGGGTTTTATACATTAGATAAAAATGTAGATTTAGTATATTATCTTACAGACTGCTATAGTTCAAAAGAAGAAAGATGCATTATATGGAACGATAAAACATTGGCTATTAATTGGCGAATTCCTGTAGGAGTAAAACCAATTTTATCTGAAAAAGATCTTGAAGGAAAATTATTTGTTAATGCAGAGGTATTTAAATGAACAAGAACATCCTTGTTACAGGTGGAGCTGGATTTATTGGATCTAATTTTATTCGCTACGTGTTAAACAACACGAAAACTCCTTGCATTGTTAATCTTGATTTACTTACATATGCAGGTAATTTGAATAATTTAAAAAATATATCAAAATCCGAAAGATATAAGTTCTTTAAAGCCGATATATGCGATCAAGACTTTGTTGAAAATCTTGTGCGCTATGAGAAAATTGACACTATTGTTCATTTTGCTGCCGAAACTCATGTTGACCGCTCTATTTTGAAACCAGATGTATTTGTTCAAACAAATGTCAATGGAACATTTTCGTTATTGGAAGCAGCTAAAAAAAATTGGCTCAATGGCAAGAATGATATAATTACTCGTTTTCATTTTATCTCGACCGACGAGGTTTTTGGTACTCTAAAACCAGAAGATACACCTTTTAGTGAAACAACTCCATATGCACCAAACTCTCCATATTCAGCATCTAAAGCAAGTGCAGACCATTTTGTAAGAGCATATGGTTGTACATACGGCCTACCTATTTCTATATCTAATTGTTCTAATAATTATGGCCCATATCAATTTCCAGAAAAATTAATTCCTCTAATTATTTTAAATGCAATACAAAATAAACCGCTACCAATTTATGGCGATGGAAAACAAATTCGGGACTGGCTATATGTAGAAGATCATTGTGAAGCGATTTGGAAAATACTTACAGAGGGAGAAATAGGAGAAACTTATAATATAGGTGGAAATAATCAGCCAACTAATCTTGCGGTTGTGGAATCAATTTGCCAAATATTAGATCAAGAAATTGGGGGAGTTCCCCATAGAAAACTTATTACTTTTGTTGAGGATAGGTTGGGGCATGATCGAAGATATGCAATCAATTCTACGAAAATTTTTAAAGAATTAAACTGGCGACCAACTCATTCTTTATATGAAGGATTACGAAAAACTGTAAAATGGTATTTAGATAATATGGGTTGGATCAAAAAAGTTAGTAAACAAAAAGACTCTAAATATCGGGTAAATCAACCTTATAAAAGGATAGAGAAAAGCACATGAAGGGAATTATTTTGGCAGGCGGAAAAGCCACAAGACTTTTTCCTGTTACTAAGGCAGTAAGCAAACAATTATTGCCTATATATGATAAACCAATGATTTATTATCCTTTGTCTATGCTTATGTTTGCAGGAATACAAAATATATTATTGATCAGCACGCCATCTGATTTACCTATTTATAAAAAATTGTTGGGCAATGGCACTCAATGGGGACTTTCAATTACTTATGCCGAACAATGTAGTCCAAAGGGGCTTGCCGACGCATTTCTTGTAGGTGAAAGTTTTATAGAAAACGATAATGTTTGCCTGATATTGGGCGATAATATTTTTTTCGGAAGCGGACTTCCTGCACAACTTTCCAGAATAGCAAAATTAAAAAAAGGAGCAACCATTTTTGCCTATGAAGTAGATGATCCAAAAAGATATGGAGTTATTGAATTTGATAATAATAGAAATGCTATCTCGATTGAAGAAAAACCAATAAATCCAAAATCAAGTTTTGCAATACCTGGTCTTTATTTTTATGACAACAAAGTAATTAATATAGCAAAAAGTTTGCATCCATCTCAAAGAAATGAATTAGAGATTACAGATCTAAACAAAGAATATATGAAGCTCGGACAACTACACGTAGAAGTTCTAGGCAGAGGAGTCGCATGGCTAGACGCCGGAACACATAAATCATTATTGGAATCATCTAATTTTATTGCAACTATTCAAAACCGTCAAGGTATAATGATTTCTTGTCCAGAAGAAATTGCTTATCGAATGAAGTTTATTGATAAATCTCAATTACAAAAATTAACCGAACAATATGTTCAAAATGATTATAGTAAATATTTAAATAAAATATTATTGGAGAAATAAAATGGAAGTTGAAACCAGAAAAATATTTATATTAAATGAAAATGAAGTGTATTCCCTAATGAATTTTGTAGGAGAAATACCTAATAATGTAGCTACCAAACAAGGGGTCTCGAAAGAAAATATAGAAATAGTGTCCGTACTGTATACTGACATAATGAATATACTAGACAACGAATAACATAAAACGAACATTTTATGTGAAAAGGAGAAAAAATGAGCAATATGGCTTATGCAATAATCGGTGACGAAAAATCACCACAAGATATTATTGCCGATAAAACCGAGCAAATACTTTGTAAGTTGCGTGATAAAAACGCATCGTTATTTACTGTCGGAGAATTGTTTTGGGTGCAATATTGGACAAGCAAAGTAAGATGGTCAACCTCCATTGAATATGAAGAAAAACTATTTAAAGAATTTGATGATTTCTTAAAAGAAATAGAAGAAAGAGAAAAAACCACATAAAATGAGGGTTTTATCATAAAAGGAGAAAAATATGGATATAAAAACGCTATCAGTACTAGATTTAGATAGCATAGTAAAAGAGATGTTAGTAGATATTGAAGAAAACATGATAATAGGAACAATTAAAAAAAAGGAGAAAGAAATGGCTACAGCAGAAACAGATTATAATAACGCTATAACTTATACGGTAGGATGTACTTTTGTAGAACCGAATAAATACAACAATCTAAAACCAGAAAGAGTTATTTATAGTGGAAGAACAACTATATGTATCTGGAAAGACGGTACAAAAACGGTTGTTAAAACAACTGATGACGATCACATGACAAAAGAACATGGTGTTGCCATGGCAATCATGAAAAAATTGTTCAATAGTCGTCAAGAATTTCTTAGGGTAGTCAATAGTGGATACGATGTAATAGAAGAAGCCAAGAAAAGAGTGAGAGAGAAAGCAATTCGAAAAACTGAAATAGCAAAGGAACAAGTAGAAGCAAGGGAAAGAAAAGAAGCAAAAGCGAGAAAAAAACTTGAGGAAGATATGACAAAGGAATTAAATGGATAAAATCAATGTG
>Ga0307928_10003178_pt1 | contig 12537 bp, 9 predicted proteins | sample AceLakmetagen232_FD_201815 | JGI IMG/M metagenome (GOLD analysis project Ga0307928, IMG submission 201815) | Saline water microbial communities from Ace Lake, Antarctica - #232 | ecosystem: Environmental > Aquatic > Non-marine Saline and Alkaline > Saline | place: Antarctica: Ace Lake... | reverse complement strand
CAGGAGCATCAGCAGCAGGAGCAGCATCATCTTCGGCCATTACTTCTTCAACTTGCTCAGAAGCTTCAGCCTCAGCTTCAATCTCTTTCATATCTGCGATTTTTCCATCAGCAACTACGATTACAATTCCCTCAGCGGCAATTTCATATTCTCCGTCAGCTGCACCAACAGTGTTTCCATCTGCGTCAACCATATTGACTGCAGACCCAACTGCTAGTTCGTCAACGATAAGCATTTCGTCTACTCCAGTAGCCGCAACCTCAACAAACAACTTTGTTTCCAAGTTGAAAGTTTTGACCGCACCTCTATTGCCTTCGAAGTACTTAGCAAAAAGTTTAATTTTCTTCATTTTATTTTCTTTATTGTGATAAATAGTTGTAATTTCTTTCGGTGTTTCAGACAGTTCAACGCTTAGCGCCTCTTTTTCTTTTAATGGAAGAGCGGCCATAAGTCCTTCGATTGAAAAGCCAACGCCTTCCATCTCTTTTATAAACTGCCAATCTTCGGCAGCTACTTTAGCCTCAATGAACCAACTACCTTTCGATAGTTCAAAGCCATAAAATTGAGACTTATCTAACTTGCTATCTTCAACAATCCAATTGGCCCTTACGAAAGCCTGTACTTTTCGCTCTGTATGTTCAAAGTTGAAAACCAAAACCCTTTGTGAAGCTTCTGAATTAAACTTCTCAACCATTCTTTCTATGACGTCTGCAGTAAATACAACGTTGTATTCTTTCCCGTCTGCATCCTTCCTGTAAATTTCTTTGTCCGCAATGATAGCTGGTCCCGCAATAATGCGTTTATCGTTTGAGAAAGACCACTTATCCTTATTTTCATTCTGAGCGTTGAAGCGCTTTGCCATTAGCTCAATCGCAGGTGTTTGCGTAATAGCAATGCCGTCGATTCCGCTTTCCAGCATCTCTTCATCAATCTCAATGTAATATGTCTTTAGCTTTTTGTTCATAGCGTCTAGTGTTATATATTTTAAATGAGTTGTTTTCTATTATAGGTTTGAAGTTACAGCCGAAAACGGCACCTCATACTCGAAACCTCGTTCAATACCCTCTAGACTGATTTGATAGTTTGGCCCCGATGGCTTGTCAGTACCACTGCCCCCATCAACACTCGTCACGTTTAAGCCGTTTTCAAGCCCTAACAAAATATAACGACCCATTGTGTCCTTTACCATACAAACAAGGCTAGGGTTGGCCTCTATGTAAGCCTGCAAAGCGAATGCGGTCGACGCTTGTCTGCGAGGAACAGTAAAGTTTACTGAATGAGTGTATTCCTCAATTCCAAATTCATCAATTGAATAACCAACCGTAAAACCTATCGTGTTTCTTGGGCATTCAATTTCAGTAAACGGTGTTTGCAATTCCAACGATGTAATTTCGTTCGTTGAAGTTGAAGCGGTAAAGGACGTAACGTCGCTTAACTTAACAAAAAAGACGTTTCGAGCCCCTCCTAGGTTTTCTAAGCAGTTCTTTTGTATTGTTGTAAGTGTATTGCACATAGTTATTATTTATTCGCTCGTTAATTTAGTCATTGACATAATGTTGAATACAAACACTACACTCAAACTTAAAACCTCTTTGGCTTTCGTTATATCATCGTTGGCCAGGTTCATTATTACTCTTTCCCAACTAAACTGCTGGCGCTCCCGTTCTTTTGCCAACTCATTATAATGTTGTTTTCGTTCGTTTGCCGTAAAATCAGATAAATCCTCTTCTTCTCCATCTTCACCCAGTGAAAAGAAAGCTCCATAATTATTCATGAAGCCTTCCCTCCACTCTATATACTCTTTTACTGCCCCTATTAGCTGTAGTGCGTTTTGGTCCTGAAACAACGCTTTACGCTTTTCAACGTAATCACCGTATTCTTCGTACTTTATAGCCCCAAACCCAGTTTCTTTGAACTGCTTATAAATAACAGCAATAATAGCTAAGTCATCTTGGTTTTTTAGGTAGTTTTCCAGGTCAATGAACTCGCCCAAAGTCATCCTATTAAACGGAGCTTTTCGAAACGCAACATCATCCACCTGGAACTCTTCAATTCCGACCTTTGCTTTGTTTAAAGAGCTTGATAACTCTTCTTGCTTTTGAATTACATCGATGTAACTCATCTCTTCAGCTTCTTCAGTCGAAATATTCATAAAGATGGCAGCCATCTCAATGTAGTACTCACTTAAAGTTTCGTAATTCTCCTTTTCTATTGTAAGAATTTCGCAATATTGATATATTTTCATTATGCTTCAAGTGAAACTGGAGAAGACAACTGCATGAAGCTTATAAAGTCATTTACGCTATCATATAAATAATCAATGAGGCCTATGCAAGGCAAGTCAAGGAACAAAGTAGACTTTGCTCTTATGCTTTCAATTGTTACTTTGGCATCTTCTTTTCCTTCCTCAATAAAGAATGAAGCTATAATCATTGCGGTCTTGTCTTCTTTTTCTTTGGCCAATATTGTTTCCAAATTGGACATATCCTTAGCTGAATTTGTTTTCCTTTGATTATAAACAACACCTTCAATGGTAACGGAGGATGCTTTATCTCTTTTTTCACTCATATCAAACATACTTACTACGAGGTTTTGAAACTTAATTGAATCAACCTTATAAAGGTCTTCCTTATCAATGGTTGCAAGCTTCGAGATAATAGTAACCCAAAGGTCAACAACGTCGTTTATGTTTGCGAAGCTATTATTCACCATTTGGAACTCACCCAGCGTCAGCTCGGATAGCTTTGTTTTGAGCTCGTATTCTTTTTCGTTTAGTGTTAAAATTGTCATGATGTATTTTGTTTAATGTTTGTTTTATTAAAGCTCCGCTCCTTCGCGAATGTTGTTCAACCTGCCTGTTGTTCTTTTGAGGTCGGTTTCGCTAACGAATGCTTGAATTGCTGTGCTTTGGTTGTCGCTTTCAATTGCTTCGTCCTCACCTGCTTGGTTTGTGTTGTTTCCACCTTGGCCAAAGAAGTTAACGTTGGGTCCAGAAGAAACAGTTGCGCTTGAAGAAGCTGAACTTGCTCCTGCACTTGATGCTCCTGGTACTTTCGCAACAGTTGCCTTAGATGCCTTTACGGCTTTAGCAATAGCGGCGCCAATACTTATAGCCTGTACACCAAATCCAATCAACAAAGGAATATTTTGAGGGAACCCTGCAGATAAAGTCTTTGCAAAACCAACAGATATATCTGTTCCAGATTCAGCCGACTTTAAAGCAATGTTACTTAACGTTTTTTGAGCGTTACCTACTAGCTCTTTGGCATTAAGAACTTGCTTTGCAATTAAAGCGGTTTTACCTAAGGCCGTTTCTTCTCCAGCAAATTGAATTGTTGTGTCAAGAAAGCTCCTTTGAGCATTAATCTTCTCTTGAGCTAGTTTTTCAGCAATAGCTGCCTCAACATCTGCATTTGCTTTCTTTGTTGCAAGGTCAGAGGCATCAAACTTTTTGTTTGTTGCCTCTTCCTGTGTTTTTTGTTCATCGCGCAGCTTTGCTAACAACTCTTCATTGCCAGCAACAAGAGCAAGTTTAGCATCAAAATCAGTTTGAATTTGTTCAAGCTCAAGTTGACGCTCGGTTTTTTTCGCGTCAAGTCTAATTTGCTTTTGGCCAGTAAGAAAATTCGTAATAGATTGTTCATTGTCTTTAATTAATTGAACCGCAGCTAATCTTGCATCTTCTGCTATTACTCTTTCGTCTATGTCTTTTGCTTCTTTGTCAGCTGCGGCCTTATCTAGTTCCGCTTGTTCTTTATCTCTTGCGGCTTTTCTTTTATCTCTTGCGGCTTTTTCGTTTGCTATTTTTGTTAACTCAAACCCGTCTGCTTTGTTTTGAATAATAAGAAGAGCGTTTTCACTTTCAGCAATAACAGCTTCGCCGTCTTTTCTTGTTTGTTCAGGGTCAAATATTGTATTTAAACTACTATCGATTGTATCATCCAAAGATTTTTGAACGTCTTCAACTGTTTGCTTTGAAACCAAACCTACTTTTGATAATGCATTAAGAAGAAATACAGTCGTGTCACCAACCAACTTAACAGGAGCAAGCAAATTTGCAAGCAAGTCTTTATAACGCTGTTGTTGTTCAACGTCAGCATTAAGCGCCTGTCGAGCAGTTGCAATCTGAGCCTCCTGGGTTGTAATTACTGCTTTTAATTGCTCTAGTTTTAAATCAAGAATATCTTCTTCTGAAAGCCCTTGCAAGCGCAAACTGTTTTCAGTGTCTTGCGTTACTATTAGTTTTTTTTCAGCCTCTTCAAGTGCTAGTTGAAATATATCAGCCTGGTCTTGAAGACTAAGGTTTAATCTATCCGCAGCATCAGCGTCTTCATTAAGCGTTTTAGCTAATTCGGTTGCGGAAGTGTTCGCAAGAGCAGATTCTTTTGCCGAGTCTTTTATTGCAACAGCAAGAGCAGCAAACGCTGAAACAACACCTATAAGAAGCGCTGCAGCAAGTATGTATGGGTTTGCTTTAGCCGCAACATTAAAAGCCTTTTGAGCTATTGTAACAGCTTTAGTTGTTACAGCAGCAACCTTTTGACTTTTAGATAACCTAATTGCGGCTTCACCTGCTTGAGCAACACCTTGACCAAACGCAATGGCACCAACAGCACCTTGAGTTAAATTTTCAATGTATTTATTTTCAATACCCAACAACGCAAGACCACCAACAACGGCGGTCACCGACCCTGCAAGCAGTTCGGCTGAATCCTTCGCAAGTGTAAGGTTTGACTGAAGTGTTGATAATCCAGCTGAAGAATTAGAAAGTTTATTTACTTCGTTTTGTAAGTCTCCAACGCTTTGAGTTGCATTATCAATATCGTTCGAATCAAAATTTATCCTACCTGTAATTTCTATTGCCATTTTTTGTGATTATGGATGCGTGCGCATGCTACGCTAATAAATAGTATTATATAAAAGGCTTACCAAAGGTCTTGCCAAGTGGTCCCATCATAAATTTGAGCTTTGTTTGTCGTTGAGTTATAATAAAGCCTTCCTTCAACCGCAGCTGGCGCAGCAGCTCTTGGGGTCAAGTCGGCATAATCATTGATTTGAAGGTATGGTACGACCACGGTGTTGTCGGTTGTTGCGGTTAGGTTTTGACCACCAATTACGACTGAGTTTGAAGCTCCACTTACACTATTAAAATCACCGCCAACTACAACTGAGCTTAAAGAGTTTATTATATTATTATCTTGACCTCCAATTATTGATGAGTTGGTGGTGAAGATAATATTATTAAGTCTACCGCCTATTATTGAAGAGTTAGATGAAGCAGTACCAAACTCATTTGATTGCCCACCTACAATAGTACAAGCAGTTACTGGCTGTCCAGAAACCATAAAATTTTCACGCCCTCCTAATATTGAACAATAAATAGAACCATTGAAAGAGTTTTCATTCCCTCCAACAACACTTGAATAAGATGAATTAAATTGATAGTTAAAAGGGCCTCCAGTAACTAATCCTATTTCTGAATTATTAAAGGGTTGGTTTTCTGAAGGGTTGCCTAATCTTATATTTTCATCTACTAAATCTATTCCAATAAAGTCTGTAAATACAACAGTGCCTCCACTTGAAATAAGAAAGTCAAAATTCGTTCCTCCAGTTATAGTTGGGAACGTTTCTATGAAAGTTTCACTGTTGCCAGTTGCATTTACATTGCTTCCAAAGATTTCATTATAGTTTCCCTCAACCACATTTAATTGACCACCTATTGTGTTGAACTCGGCGTAAGTCGATAGTGTGTTTAAGTTTCCATTTACAACGTTGTTGCTTGCTCCCTCGGCAATGAAGTTATACTTTCCATTAACTTGGTTTACAGCGTTGGAAATTATGATGTTTCTTGACCTAGTCCTAGTTGAAGCAAGACCTTGAACCGCAGCCCCTCTAAAAGGAGCAGGAGATGGAGAAGAAAGTATGTTTTGAAATTGAAATACTGCAGGTGATTGAGGTATTGGGTTTGACCCGCTTCCTCCACCTATAGGTTCGCCACCTGGAACGCCAATCGGGTTGTCTCCAATCGTTATTACGTTCGGTATTTGAGAGTAGTTTCCGTAAGAAATTTCCTCATCAACCGTAATTAATTTCATTTTGGTCGGACGCTTGATTGTAGCATCGAAATCCGAAATTTCCAATATGTTGAACGCAGTGTCGTTAACGAAAATAATATCATTTAACTTCGTGTCCTTAAAATCATTCTCATTCAAGTCGAAGAAAGCTTCGAATATTTTTCCGTTATTTATTTGACTCATTGTTCGACGCCAGTGAAGGTTAAACAAGTTGTTGTTTGTTACACTTACAGTGTTGTTGTACAGTAAGTATTTTGGGTGCGCAAAATTCAACTCAAACGTCGAGTTTATTGGGTCGTTAAGGTGACCGCAATACAAGTACTGAGTGAGCCCTAATTCGCCTTCTGGAGATTGATAGTCTAAGTCTATGTACCTGTCCACAATTGAATAAGGACCGCAGTTTCTTAGCTCACCCTTCAAAACGATGAGTTGGTTGGTCTTCGGTTCAAACCCGTTGATTGGCAAAACAAACATATCATTGGTCGTTTTAACAATAGGCGCAGGCTGAAAGCCTATTTCCATTTTATCAACACCCCTTAGGTTGTTATCGTCGAAGACGTAAGTGAACTGGCCATACGTTTCATTTAACTCGTCCTGGTAAACGGTATTAATAATATCTTTTCCTTGTTTATAAGTGAATATTTTGGACCTCTTGGCCGATTCATTAGCATAGGTTAAGGTTTCACCATTGTCTTTCAAAATCTTCTTTGAAAAGTCTTTTAATTCACCTGTGTCAAAGTACTTATCACGCGTTTTGATAATGAGGTTGGTCGAGTCGTTTTCGTCCACGTCAATAAAGAGGTTGAACATATTTACAACTGACTTCAAGAATTCAGATTGGCTCATCTTTGGAACGAAGTCGCTTAATTCAAGACGAGCACCGAAAGAAACGTTTGTTGGTGTCGGGAAAAATTGAACCTCAATATCATCGAATAGTAGTTCATTCTCAATTTCAACATAGTTTGATGGTGCAATGCTCCCAACACTAATATCAGCCCATCTTCTTGGCAAACCAACCTGCTGAACTGTTAACTGCGTACGAAGCCTTATGTCTTCCGCTTCTAATATGAAAGGTACTTGCATATCAAATTCAACAACACGACTATCTAACTGCGTCGTACCCGATGGAAGCGTATAAATATTAGTACTTTCACTGAACAATTGCGCAATAGGTATTGTACTTGCAACACCTATTCCTTGAAAACTATTATTAACTGCTCTAACTCCAACTGAATAAATCCATCCTCGTGGTGCACTTCCATTGAACTCTGCACCAGCTACCTCCGTTCTAATATAAGCTGGTGCACCAGTGTTATTTACAGCATTGAAAGTCAACTTAGCCTTTACTCTGAATGTATAATATTGGGCCGCTGCTGCTTGTATAGGTGCGGTGTAAGTATTGTTTGTTATGTTGTAATTATCACCGTTATCTATCTCGTTTTCACCTGCTTCAATTCGATAAGCATTATAAAACTGTTCAATAGTTAAACTACCATTAAGCCAAGGTGTTTGTTTTCCATCGGCTCCATAACCAGGCGGAGAAGAATAAGTTGAACCCGTAGTGTTTTGAGCGTAAGAATAGAATATATCAAACGCCTCAGGTGATAATTCGGGAGCCTCTTGAGAATATGGCAATATGAGGTTGCTAAATTGAATATCTTTGTTGTCTTGCTGGTCAAAAGTATAGGTGTACCCAGCGTTGGCAAATATTTTATCAAATAAAGTCTTAACGAAAGGTGCGGGGCGCAATTCATTTAGGTCATATACGTTATCGTTTTCATTAAGGAAAGGCAAAGGGTAAGTGTAACCCTCAGCAGGTGTATGGGACCAACTTGCAACTGACCCAGCTGCAGTGTAGAGGTGGTCGAAACTGGACAAATCCAATTCCGATAGGTTTCGACCTTGAATGTTGGCGTAAAAAGTTGCAACCTCCGAATAAATTACGCACTCATAGCTTACCGCTTTTTTGGTTGTAGCCTCATCCGACTGCGTGTTGATTTTTAATAGACGCAAGTTGCCCTCAAACACGAGGGTGCCGTCCTTCATTACAACACATTTATTAACAACCTTTCTATTGAAGGTTTCACTTTCTAAATTGATGTCATAAAGCTGACCAAGCGCTAGGTTGTTTGCTTTTGTTCCAGGAAAAACAACCGTCTTTGAAAATGAACCACCTCGTTTCGAAATATCCGACACGTCTGCGATGGTTTTTGTCAAAGGAAAAGCGAGCTTATCATCAGCTATCAATTCAGCTTGATAATCAGTGTTAATAATTTGTACCTTTACCATTTTTTACTTATCTTTGTGTTACTTCTTACCAGTTAATTGCGTTTTGGTTTGCAAAACGTATAACGATGGTGTAACGTATGTTCTTATTATTAATCTTCTTCTGCAGAATGCTGCTAGTTGTTTCCACTATAACAGGATAGTTACGACCTGTTTGATTTGGGTCTTGCCATAGCACGTAAGGTGAACTTATCAACTCTTGAAAATGAGCTGATTCAACGTCGGATAACCAAGCAGTTGTTATACTTAGTCGTTCTACCTTTGAAACGTCCAAGGTGCCCTCTCCAAATTGCTCAGGAGTGTAGCTATACTCATTAGTTTCACTGTTCAACTCACCCAAAGCATATCTTGCCGTGGTCCTTTTGATATTTTGAGTTTGCTCTGACTTATAATTAAACGCAAAGCTTGAAAAGCTACCCAAAGAATCCAAAAACATTAAGTTAACGGGCTCATGCTTATAACACCTGTTGTCAAGCATAATCTTAAACTTCTGCGTTTTTATTAAAGTACCACTTGTATCACCTAAATGGACCGTATACCACTTGGCCGCTGCATCAAAAATACTTCCTGACCCCGCTACAGTCGTGTACTGGCCTTCTGTTGCATTGCCAGGCCCCGCATTTATTGGCGTTATATAATTCGATGAAAACAATTTAAGCCTTCTCTTAATGGTCCCTAAATCGTTTTCAAGATATACGTATCTCAATACGGAAGTTGTTCTAAAGTTCGTAAATGCATTCAATAGCAGGTGTTGGTTCCTGTTCATTGTGGCACCTGTAAGTGGTAAAGTGCTTAACCAGTTACCGTCTGTTGCTCCAACGCTACCTGTAAGTGGTATTTGATAAGTATCCCAATCATAATCCATAAAGTCATTATGAGGAATTGCTCCATTAAACACCGAAGTCCCAGTTACGAGTGTTGCATCTTCAGAAGATGATATAAACTTTGTTCCATCCGCATAATAAGTGGTGCCTGATACTGTTGAACCTGTTCCTGGAACGTTACCAGCAACACTTTCATAGGTCCTGTTCACGACAACGCTTGATGATGAGCCAGTTGATACAACAGTTAAAATACCTTCAAGCAAAGGTTGCTCTAGCCCTCCGTCACTTTGATTAATGATTATCTGGTCGTTTGCAACGTAAGGTATGTCTTCTTGAAAAGTTAACTCAACCATTCCGTTAAAGCCAGCAGGCAAACCAGTGGACTCGCTATACGACGTCCATAGATAACTTCTTGTATATTCTTCACGTAGCTTAATGTTATAACGTAAATACGTTGCAGGAGCGTTTGTTACACCAGTGGAACTAGGACTTGCATAAGTCACATAATCCGAAAGCTGACGATTGCAATCTATTACTCCAAAACTATCGATTGGACGAGGCGGAACCTTCTTGGTAAACATTAATTCAGCGCTATCGGTGTTATAGAACTCAGCTATGTATCGATAGTTTGGCTCACTTGTGTTTGGTGAGTCAACATAATAAACAATAGGGTTATATGCTGGGCTTAACCTGCCTTGGTTTTGCGGACTACCGCTTACTGTTACGCTCATTATTCTTCTTCTTCTTTAAGTTTTGACTCGATTACATCTTTAAAAAGACTTTCTAAAATTGTTTCAAGTTGTTGCGTGTTATAAAACTTTTCCAACGCGCCTAGGTATAATAAATAATCCTCACTTTCAATTTGGATTGAAACAGGAAAATTATTGTTCAAATTGAAAGCAACTTGAATAGACCCAACAAGCGCACCTGTCTCAACCAAACCTTCACTTTGAAGGAAAGATTGAAACGCTTGTTTAATTTGACCTTCGTAAGATTGAAAGTTTACCGCCATTATGGGTTAATTTGAATTGCGTTTGGAAATAATTGACTTATTGCCCCAGCAACCGTTGCTTTACTTAATCCCTCATCAGTACCTGTAACAGGTAAACTGAAGTCACGTGCAACAACGTTAACACCATCAACGCCTTCAGTGAACATAAGCTCTAAACGAGCTACTTTCGTGATTGCATTATAGTCAACTCTTGCCACTTTGAAGTGAGGGTTGTTCATTGTGAAGTCTTGTATTGTTTGAACGCCATTTAACGCCCACTGGTAATCCTTTAAATCTGCCATATCTTTTTTGTTTATTTCGGGGGATAACATATTCCACCGATGTAATTTCCTTCTCAATAAAGGGTGTTGTTTTCTTATGAATAATGGGTTCTGCATACGTATGCACCATAACTGCTTGACGAAGTCTTTGATGCACGTGCCATATCGCCTGAAGAGTTTATTCTAAACGCATTCCCCGTACTTACGGTTTCATCGGTGTCGGCGTGCCAAGCAAATACGTCACTTCCGCTTACGCCTGAAATTGTTATTGAACGGTTCCAAATGTTTGCAGTTAAATAGTAAGATGAATCATAATTCATCGCTGAATTAAATTCGGCCCTTGAAGGCAAACGCCAATCACTCGAACCTGAATAGCTAAAAGCATGAGCAGCTGCAATTGAAGTTGTCCAATTGTTACCAAAAGCAACTTTAAACTGAAGCCAACCAAGACCAGTTAAGTGGTCGATAACATAATACAACGTAGCACCTGCAAAATCAGCTTCTTCAAACTCGGCTTTTGAATCAGAAGCTGCCCCACCTGCGTCAGTTGTAAATCTTATCTTTGTTCCAAACTCATTATCATTAACCAGGGTATACATTGGGTCCGCTGCGTCAAAGTCAAGTCTTTGAATTGTTGTTGCGGTGGTGCTATAATTATAACCTCCATTCGCTACTTGCCATCCAACGTCACCGTTAGCATAACTTGTGGTTAAACCATTATAATGAGGCCTTTGATAAAGTATACCACCTGCAGATGAAACACCTGAAAAGTTTACAGCCAACCCAAAGCTAAAAGGAAGCGTTTGAGACTGTCCATCAACGTTTGTAACTGTTATATTGCCTAATTGCAAAGGGTCTGCTCCTGGGTACTCATAATCGAAAGCAGGCGTACCACCAGTTGAGTTGTTCAAGTTGAAATTATCAAGTGATAAGTTAAGTGCTGCAGGGTATCCTGGGTCAATTACGGTTCCACTTTCAGTTGTTATCACAATATCAGCTAACGTAAGTGAAGAAGTTGCTGGCAATGAAACTGAAAAGCTTGAGTTTGAATTTTGAATGAGTGAATTTGGAACTTGAAATGCAAAGTTTTCACCACAACTGTTGGTTCCAGCGCTAAGTGTTGCGTCGGTGCTTGTTACACTGAAGTTATAATTAGAAGAGCTTCCTGAAAAGTTTATATAAAGTGATTCACCAATACCTGAAAGTGAAATGCTTTCGATGCTCCTGTTTATAATTAGGTTTGAAGTTGGATAGTTAGTTACGCCAAATGCATTGTCTCCATTTATTCCATCAAATACTTTTATGGTGCCAAGGTTTTCAATTCCTCCAGCAGGGAATGATGAAATTAAAGCCAATTGACCACCTTGATTATTTTGAACGCTTATTGCGTTAAAGGGAACAACCCATTGACCACCAACAATTGAACCTACTTGACCACCATCATCATTTACAACGTTGTAAAACAGTGAATCAAACGCGCTTCCAACAAATACATCGTTTAGATAAAATGCTACTGCAGGACAGTTGTTTACCATTGCAGGTATGTCGCAATCGCTTTCAATTAAAGCCGAGCTTATCTTGATGTCCATAAAGAACCCAGCCAAATAATCAGCAGAAAAGTTATTAACAGGCAATAAAGTCGTTGAGTCAAACTGAGTAGAGAAAATAGAGTTGGTTTGCCAATTGTTGATAAGGTACTTACGAAGGTCCACGAGTATCTGGGCAGTGTCGCTTATAACGTCACGCAAGTTGTTGCTGTCTTTTTGCTTAAAGTCTACTGCATAAACCCTAATATTGTAATCGATTAGGTTTGTGTTTTGCTGTATGCTCCTTAGTTCATAGAACAAGAATGAACCATCATTGTTGTTCTTTAAAAACTCATTAAGGTCTTGACTGAAACCTTCACCTGCACTATTCACCTGGAGGTGAGCTGATGCAAAGTTGAGCAAGGTGTTTATAATTTGATTATAGCTTTTCATAAACTTTTTATAACTTTAATAGTCGAATGTAAATACATCATCGTCGTAATTTAATATCTTTCCCCAGTGGGTGTATGCTGCATAGCGTATGCTATCTATCGA
>Ga0307928_10003176_pt1 | contig 12546 bp, 32 predicted proteins | sample AceLakmetagen232_FD_201815 | JGI IMG/M metagenome (GOLD analysis project Ga0307928, IMG submission 201815) | Saline water microbial communities from Ace Lake, Antarctica - #232 | ecosystem: Environmental > Aquatic > Non-marine Saline and Alkaline > Saline | place: Antarctica: Ace Lake... | reverse complement strand
AAGATAATTTGTGAATTTGGCAGTGAGATAGTAAAATGCAAGGTGCTTGAAAACATGGGCTATCAGGGAGGCGACTATGTTAAGGCTGTTGAATATAATGGTCAGGAAAGAATTGTTGTTAAAAAAGGGAATATATGGAGGCCAAAAACTGTAATGGAAAAGTTTGGAGGGTTTACAGGGCCAGTTACCAGTCAATCTAATCAGGAGGAACAGTAACAATGGATGAAAGACAAAAAAATGAACATAGAAGACTAATCGAAGCTGGGGTATTCCCAAGTGATGAATTATATAAGGCTTATAGAGATAGTGATTTGTCAACTCAGTTTAAAAAACACGCAACAATGGAAGCAAAAGTATTAAAAAGAGCAATGGAATTGAAAATAGATGTCTTAACTGAACTATTGGATATATCAGAAAAGAAATTAGATAAAGCAGTGAGGGAGAAAAAAGAAGCCAACCAATTCATAAAGGACATGATTGAGGCTATCGGAATGGATAATGATGGGATTGGTTTTGATGGACTTCAGATATCAATTAGTGATGTTGAGGAATATATAAATGATATGGGTTGGATAGTAAAAACCGACTCACCAGACAAGGATACTACAATAGATGTTTCAGAATGGAATACAGATAATTGTGTAAAATCAGGAGATATAGAAAAGGACAAAGAGTGAAAAAAGTAATATTTATATTAATAGCTATTGTATTTCTCTCATGTGAGAAACAACTATACTATGAATTCCTTATTCAGAGGACAGATTATATCCTACATGAAGGGGAAGTGATTTATACTATTCAGAAACCTGATAAACATCTTATCCACTACGGTATATCCAGAAGGGAAGCTGATAGTGTATGTGAGGCCAACTCATTTGAATCAGAACCCAAGAGGTATGTTGTTTCTATTGAGTATTTTGGAAAGGTATATCCCTACTATATCGTTATTATGAAACAAACCTGTAAAATAAAATAATGGAGGAATAAGTTATGACAAGAATACCATATATAGACAATGGTGGAAATGAATTTATGGCAGATGAATTATTGACATGTCCATGTTGCGGAGGAAATGCTGTTTTATCATTCATGGGAAATAATCACACTACTAAGCGAAGTACAACAATAAAATGTACTAAGTGTTTCTTGAAGCGAACAGATTCAGCTTTACGACATAGTATGCAATGGTGCGCTGAAGCGTCTATTGAGCAATGGAATAAACGATCTAATCAGGATAATATATGAAAAAACAGAAATGGGAAACACCCACCATAACTAATCTTGATTTGGATGATATGACTCCTGAACAACTAGAAGAGTTTGAAGATGAAAGTTAGAACTATATCATGTCCAAGATGCGGATTAAATGCCGTTGAAGAAACTTTTAAGATGGAGCAAGAAGTAACTTGTTTCCATTGTGCATACCATTATACCTTCAATATGAATACAGAGATAGGTATTGAGACTCTAGGTAAAGGAGTGGTACATATTGTCAAAGATGAGAGAGAAGGTGTAGAACAAGCTTATTTGTGCCTTACCGATCAAGAACTGACTGCAAGAATAGCAAGCTACTACTTAGACGACCTACCTACCTCAGACAAAGCATTCGTTACTAAATTCGAGAATGAAGGAGTCCAGCTGCAAGATCTTTAATTTAATCAATAAATATATCACATGAGTTTCTTAAAAACAACAAACCCAGATGCATTACTAGTTATCCAAAGAGAGCTTTACACAATGACAGTAGATCATATGTTAGAGTCTTGTCAACATTTTGATAAGAAAATGACTAAAATGACTCTTACCCAGATTGTAGCAGAGCTGTTTGTGGAAGACATAATCTCACCTGTCTATCTTAATCCCATTACCAAGAGGTATTATATAATGCCAGTTGAACAAAAGGTTTATCTGCGTGAAGTAAGAAAAAATACTCCGGAACTTCTAGGTAAGAAGTACAGGAACCTTAAGAAGATGCTCTCTTACAGGGCCAAGACTACTCATACAAAAATGTTAGCAAGAAAAGGTGTAGCTAAAGTTAGTTCTCCTGATGTTAAGATGTACCCCAAAACTCCCGATAAAACTTATCCTCTTATCCCAATAGAGAAGAAAAAGAGAAGATCACTTTTTTCTAGGATATTCAGATCTTAGCTCCCGTATTGCATCCCTAATTTTATTCCTTTTGATTAATCGCAAAAGGTCTCCTAACCTGTAATAAAAGAAAAAAGGTTGCACTTTAACATATCGATAGTTCTCCAGTGATTCCACTATACGTCTATTAGTGATATCTAGTACATGGTTGATCTGGTCTATCGGTATGTCAGTGTTATGATCCTCAAGCAAAATGTCATGGATCTCCTGTGCATATTCCTTTGTCTTTTTTAATTGTCTCACATGCAAATATAACATTATGGCACAAATGTATGTCCAAATGCCCGTACTCGATAGCGTTGACCTGGTTAAAATGAGCAGGTATCAGAAGCTAATGAGCAAAACAGTAAACCCTACAACAAATAAATTATATGTTGTAACACTAATCATAGACCATGATAAGAAAAGATTCCTGGTCATTAAAGATGGTGTAGTAGGGTTCATCCAGAAAGTCAAAGGTGTATTACGCATTGACTTCAAAGACAAGACACATGATAATGTCGATCGCCTGGTAAGGTTTGATTTACTGCTTGAGTCTTATAATATATTTCCTGAAGATGAGTTGGGAAATGTTAAATTCAACATTGGGGGAATAGCTAAAATGTTAGAAGATGCTAACACAGCAAGAGATAAAGGATAAGTTCCAACAGTTCTGGAGTATCTACCCACTAGGTGAGGAAGATACTGCCCTGTTCTGGTTCACTGAGTCACTTGGTAAATTATACAATGGTGTTAAGCTAACCTCTGAGATTCTTATTGAGAAGTATACTGCTTACTATCAATCCTTGAAACCATTCCAGAATGATAAGTTTACTAAGAAGGAATATACTATTGATACTCCTACTAAGTGGCTTAAAAATAGTGGTTGGAAAAGAAAGTTGATGGAGTATAAAGATGATCTTGATTTCTATTTGTATGGACTATAAACCAAATGTAGCAGATGTGGAACATGGGGGTAAATCATTTCAGGTTTACTACAGCATGAGCCCAAGTGAGTTCCTTATCCTTGTTCAGACATGGATAGAGCTTAATCTTGAGTTTACAGCTGACAACTTATCTAAATGGTTACTTCAGTATATAACTAACCACAGTCGTAGAGATACGGACATGAGCTATTGGTATATAATGCCGGTTGAAGGAAACTATTTTCTTTATCCATTTATAGTACCATGACACCTCAAGAAGCTAAGAGGAATAAAATCTTTGATCAGGCTAATGAGGAAAGACGTTACTGTTGGGGTTGTGGTCAAACAGGATCCCTTAGTAGAGCACATATAGTCCGATACTCTAGTATTCCCTTCGAAGGAGCTAAAATAGCCCTTAAAATGGATATAACGAATATGTCTTATCTATGCCTTAGCATAAGCAAGAAAGGTTGCCATGACATTTGGGATAATAACAGCTGGACTATACTGAAAGAGTTTGAAGAGATCCATAAGCTTAATTGCCTTGTAGAATTTATGAAGGTGATTGAGAAGAAAGACCCAAACTTATACAAAGAGAGAATAGAGATTATTAATAATTGGATGAACTATTACCAGACAGGTGATATACCATTCGGATATAAACTAAAATGACGACAGACGAAAAGATAAGACTAGTTATCAATCTAAGTAAAAAATATACTAGATTAAAACCTCTGATAAGAAATCAAGAAAAATATCTAAAAGAATTTGGTAAGGACAAAGAAGGTTCTGATCTTATTTTAAGAAACATGGAACGATCTTTAGCCAGAGTTGAAGAAGAACTTAAAAACCTATTACCTGACGACTAATAACTATGGATAAGCACCAAAGACACTTAGGAGATGGAGTATATGTATCGTTTGACGGCTTCCATATTAATCTAGCTGTCAATCATCATGAAAACCATGTTATAGCCTTAGAGCCAGCAGTATTGATTGCACTTGAAGATTATATAGCACAAATCAGAGAGCTTGTAAAATCTAAATTGAATGAAGACATCGAAAGTAAGGATTAATAAGTCATATCTTCTTAATGGCAGAATAGTATTTGTTGTTGAGAAAATACCAGGCAGAGAAACCGGAAAGCGTAATATGCAATCAGGTGAAATGTTTACTGGTAATCATAGGATGCAAAAGAAATTCAAACTTGATACTGGAGAAATAGTAAAAGCTGGTAAACTAGAATCTATAACATGAGAAGATTAAAAATATTTGTCATATCTTTGAAGCGGTCAAATGCTTTAATAAAGACGAATGATAAATTGTATATCTTACCATGAGGTAGAAATCCCCAAGGTTGTGTTTGACCACACGTCTTTCCTTGGGGATTTTCCTTTCCACCTCCTGCTATGAATGCTATACGCTAACCACATTATGTCATAGATGTGAGATTAGACATACGCATACCTAAGTCGGATGTAAAGTAGAATGAACCTCAATTCTCTGTAAAGGGGGGTTGGGGGGATTTCTTTCTAAGGACTTTCTTTCTCTTTTCCTTTTCTCTTTCTTGTTAATATTCCTAAAAGATTATAAACTAATAATTTAATCAATAAATATAATGAAGACAATTTATGTAGCCTATGTCAAAGACCGTTCAGAGAGTCTTGACGAATCCAAAGAAAGAAAAACCTATTCATTCAACACTGAAGAAGTGGTTGAAGTAGGACAGATGCTTGATACCAATAATTACAATTCATTCCTAGTAGTACTCTATGTATTCGAAGAGCACTTTCCTTTCTTTAACTTTAAGACTGGAAAACTGAAACTTCAAAAAGAGGGTGATACAGATGTTGCTATCCGTGTATTTGATATCGTTGAAGAACTACCTGAGAAGGATAAGACCGATCCTATTGTTCATTGTAAGCGTATTGATAGGGAAGAACCAAGTTTATCTACATCATCTCCTATACAAGAAGTGTAATGGGTAAGATCAAAGAAGTAATTGGTTATGCTGATTCAACAGGTGAAAAGCATGTAACTATGGATGAAGCTCTCAAAGCAGAAGTTTACATTGCAATATACCATGAACTTGAAACACTTGAGACGCAAGTTGTCCATCCGTTTACTAAAGTGGGAATTGATTATGTAAGAGAATACATTATTTCTAACAAAAAAGCTTTGTTAAACATATTATGTATTGATTCGAATGATATTGAACTAGAACCACTACGAAAATGAAGTTTAAAATAGAAGTTAATCTTGTTATCGAAGCTAGTTATGAACTAGAAGCAGAAAGCTCTATAGATGCTTATAAGAAAGCTAAGGCAATAAAACTTAGTATTTTTGAAGGAGATCTAGTTATGTCTGGTAAAGGCTGTTTATCTACTATTAACTATAAATTAAAACGTGGAGATCCTATTACTGAAGTTAAACGAACAACACCTATTGAATAATGGAAGTACATGTAGGAATAAAAGGATTAAGAATGTTCTTTACTGATTTTACTAACAATGAACTAAATACTTGTTGGGATAGAACAATGACTCTTGCAACAAGTAAGTTTCAGATAGATATGCTGAAGATGGATGATATACTCCATGATAGACATGGTAACTACGAGGAAGACAAGAAATCTATGTCTATGATTATTAAAGAGAAATATGGTGAACCAGCTAGAAAGTTTGTGGAGGATGCTATATGAAAATGACAATAAAAGAATTCCAATTAGTAGCAGAATATCTGATGAGTCCTATTCAAGAATTGATAGGAGATATGCCACAAAAAGGGGATACTCCTAATGAATGTCAAAAAATGAACTTACAACGATGTTTGAGTGACCTGGGATATGCTTTTAATGGTACAGAACAAAAAGACTTAGAAAATGATTAAACTACCAAAAGAAACAATTGACCAGCTTGTAAAAGACAGCAAGGGAGATCATTTTGAATATGTGATCCAACTATATTTTATGGTACCAGGATTTAGAGAAGCTAATTCTGTAGAAGGATACCCTCAACTGAACAAAAAGACAGCTGAGTATATCTTAAAAGCATTCCATGACTTCTACCCTACTAATGATGCTTGGGGCTTAAATTCTCTCTGGCTTAACAAAGGGATGGCTTATGCTGATGATCCCAATGAAGTTAATGAGTGGATTATTGATACTAGTAAATTCAAAGTATTTAAATTAGAGAAAGTATGAGTACAAATTTATTTATGAAAATACCATCAAATCCTGCTGGCTTAACAGATCGACTGAAACATGCCTTTAGACGTAAATATGATGAGCCTCAAGGTATTAATAGGCATGTCTTAAAAGAGACTGATATTGAATATCTAAAAGGAGTTAAAGATGCCGGAATAGATGAAGCATCATTTCTTATTGATAGTATACGTGATAATGGCAGAATAGAAATATACGAAGAATGAGTTCACTTAAACAAGCAGAGAAAGAATTTACACTAAACATGATGGATTCTCTATCGGCTCCTGTCCTTACATTTTCTCAAGCTTGGGCTTACACAATACCAGAAAGGTTATTAAAAATTATCACTCAAGCAAGATTAATAGCTGCTGTCTTAAAAGAAGAACTAGCTACTTATCCTGAAGCTTGTGTCTACATCATGACTAGAACATTTGAAGCTCCAATGGATGACCACTGGACTAATATCTATCTCCATGTATCATGTACTGTATGTGAACAGTATTGGAAAGAAGATCATTGGGATCAATTAAAAGCCAAAAGGGAACTTGAGGATTATGAAAAAGACCTCTTAACTCAACTCAGAAGGAGAATCTATGATAGTAGGAGGAAGATAGTCAAAGAAAGAATTAGATCCGTTGAAAAAGAGGAAAAGTCTATTGAGAAGGAAGCTATTCAAATAGTTCAACAACAACAATTAAGTTTATTTTAATGAAAACAAAATCAAATCATTTAAGATTATTCGTAATTATATTTATGGTTTTACTGTGTACACCAAAGGCAAAAAACCAAGCATTCGTAGAGATATTCACTAATACATTAACCAGTGAATACTATGTCACAAAAGATTTATGTGATTCACTAGAATTACTTCATGCTAACATCCATGTCCATAGCCAGGATATCTATACAACAATACAAGGAAAGAAAAGATGGTATAATAGAGGTACTGGTAATATACCTGAAGCATTTGTTAATGGATATAAGATGTCTGACATTACAGATAATGCTGAGATGGTAAGGTTAGTAAAGCAACACCCATTAATAGGTGAAATAAGCGTTCAGGGAGAGTTTGAGCTTAAACCTAACTTAGATGTGCTTGTGACATGGAAACTCGATTGTACACTTCCTAACGGTATCCTAAGAACATATATAGTAGAAGATATAAAGTGTGGTAACTGGCCGGAACCTACAAACGTCATGAGATTGATAATCGATCCTGATGGTTTCCCTGTAACTCCTAACATATGGAGATCTATGATATGGAATCCTGAATGGGTGTTTGAGAACTGTTCTGTAATATTCGTTGTAGAGAATAAATTTGGAAAGGTTACAGCATGCAAGGAAATGACATTAAGGAAATCAATAACTACTAGTACTAACCCAATACCTATAAAGAAAATGGAAATGTTAATTTACCCTAACCCGGCTGAAAGATATATTGATGTGGCATGTGAAGAGCCTATTCATTCTATTGAGATATTCAATATCAAAGGACAGAAGATGGATCCTCCACTGCTTGAAGGTAACCGAGTTGATCTAACCGGGCTTCTCAAGGGAACCTATATTCTCGTTATCAATAGAAATAACTCTAAGGTGTTTATTAAACGATGAGACTAAGAAGAAAACCAAACCTGATTGTACGAGTAGCTCTCTTTGATCGGAAAAACAAAAAATCTAAATCTTTTTCAGTATATGATGCAACTGTTGAAGAACTCCATGATTTTTTCATTAAAAAGCTTAAAGAAAAGATAGCTGAAAATGAGTGAGCCATACTTCAAATGCAAGGAATGTGGTGGCTTCCGGATTATAATTACAGCCAAGGTTGATATCAATACAGTAGATAGACATAATCGTGTTGAAATGGTATCTCCTGATATGTCTGATGAAAAAGACTATGAAGAGATTAAAAAACAGGTACATTGGTGTAATGACTGTAAGAAACCTATCTGGATAGAAGAAGGTACACAAGAAGAATATGACGAATATGAATAAGACATGAAAACACTTAATATACCAATCTACCAATGCGAGTATTGTCCTAAGTATTACAAAAGGAAAAATGCTGCTATAACTCACGAAGAACATTGTTCTAGTAATCCGCTTAATATTAGAGCTTGTATGGATTGCCAACATTTAACTAAAGTATCTATACGAATATCCGCAGATTACGATGATGATGAAATGATACCAGTACATTGTTTTTATTGTCCTGTTATCAAAGAATATATGTATCCTCAATCAATAGAAAAGAGAGGAGTACCAGGTTATACTGAGCTTGCGTCTACTGAAGAAGAAATTAGTCAGAAGAAGATGCCTGTTGTGTGTTCACATCAATTAAAACCAACAAGCATAGGAGAGCTGTTTTATGATAACCTATAAAAGCAGAAAACCTACCTGGTATAAGATATTCTGGTGGAGGATTAGAAGGGTCTGGCGTAAGCCAATGACTGCTCAAGAGATGCACAAGAGGTTTCTGAAAGGTCTTGAAGGATTAAAAGATCCAGATTTCCCTTATCATGCTCATAATATAGACCCTGAAGAATGGGCTAAAGCCGCTGGTGATGCTCAAGAAGAATTTATTAATAAAATGTATATTAAATTTTTGAAAGATGCCAAAAAAGACAGAACCCCATGATTGGAAGGACGAAGGGCCCCCACCAACAGAAGAAGAAATAGAAGCCAACAATAGAATAGAAAAAGCATTTGAACAAGTAATGATTGATCAAATTAAGCAAGCACTACAAACTCAACTCTTAGTTTTAGAATCTATGAAACTTATGAAAAAAAGAATTGAAACTTTAGAAAGAAAAGTTGAATGGCAAAGCAACATAATCAGAAGAGGATTAATGAGTTAATTCAAGAACTTGGGAAAGTACCACCTCAAGTAATAAAAATGGAGGAAGCGCTATTAGGTAGTATCCTGAGTAAAGAAAGTCTTGACTTCTGTGTGAAGACCGTAAAGGCTCATGAGTTCTATAAGGATAACCATCGTTTGATCTATGAAGCAATGGAAGCTCTTTATAATTTGAAGGATCCCATCACCCTTGAAAGTGTAGCCCATGTCTTGAAAAAAAGAGAACAGCTTGAAATAATAGGAGGTCCATATAATCTATCTAAGCTATCAAACGAAGGTTCTATTTCAGAGTATAAGATAGATTACTATGCCAAAATGATCCATCAAACATGGATAGCCAGAGATATCTTAAGAATGTGTTCTCAAGCTCAGGAGAGGGCATTTGATCCATCTGTTGATGTAGCGGATATCATCGAAGTACTACAGGAAGATCTAAATAAGGTACAGAAAGTGAACATCTTTGATATGCCCAAGATTCTCCACTATGAGAGAGTCTTTATCAAGGGAATGATTACAAATAGTATAATGTTCCTTGAATATAAAAGTGTTGCTCCGGATGATCTGTTTATTGATAAGGTTCATCAAAAACTCTGGAACGTCATGAAACTACTCTCAGATGATGGTATAGAGATTACTTTGTTCTCAGTGAACGATATCCTCACAGCATCAAAGAACGACTCTTCTGCGGCTTATATCAAGGAAATTATAGATACTAAGTTTGAAGAGGACAACTCTTTCGAATATCTATACGGTTATCTCAAGAAGCACTATGAGAGAGGACAGATCTATAAGATAGCAAACTACCTTCAGGAGTTCCAGTTCAAACGAGAGCCAGGTGACATAATCAATAAGATGGATTTCATGATAGATAATATCCGAGCAAAGGATGTTGTGTCTGTCAATATGAAAAGTCATATTGATTCCACATATTCGGATATAGTGTCAAAAAGCATAGATGGGAACCAGTCTATCCTACGGACAGGATTTATCAAGTTAGATAATGTAGCAATGTTCTCTACTGATGATCTGGTTATAATGGGAGGTGCGAAGGGAACCGGTAAGACAAGATTAGTAATTCGGTTTGTCTATAACATGCTTCTGACTAATGATGATGTTGCCTGTTGTGGTATATTTATGGAAGAGACCTGGAATAAGATTATCAGGGTATTCATAAGTATAGCAACCGGACTTACAGATGCTCAGATCCAAAGCAAGAACTATATCCTTACCGATGATGATAAGAGGAAGATATCTACAGCTAATGCTTTGCTGAAGAAGTTTGACATGGAGTTAATAGCCCAACCGGTAGCCATACGAGCTGCTAAGGCTATCTATACTAAGTTCGCTAAGAAGAGACCTACCAAGAAATGTGTGTTTATTCTCGATAACCTAATGTTACTTGAGGACAACACTTCTAAGGTAGAGACAGATGATATGATTGCCCGACAGCTAGTATCTATCAAACAGCAGACTCATGGCTTAGTATTCGCTCTCCACCATCTAACAAAGGAGCAGGCTAATCTAGCTAATGCTGAAGAGGGATATCGACCAAAGGAAACCCATTTGAAAGGATCGACCAGGTTAGGTGATATCGCTGATCATATATTCCTATTGAATAGGATAAATAAGTATCATGATCTAATACGAAAACAGTCTCTCAAACCACCTATTGAAATTGATGGTAAGAAATATAAGAGAGATGCTATTCTCCGGAAACTACTTATCGGGGAACTTACTAAGAACAGAGAAGGATCTGAAGACGAAAAGCTGAGGATAATCCGATTCTCTGTAGATATGGGAACAATGAAAATTAAAGAATGGAGATAAACAAAGTAAATTCGAAATTACCAACGTATGACGAAAGGGTTATACTTCTATGTAAAAAACATAGGTTTAGTGACACAAAAGGCTTTCTAAAACCAATACCATTAGTGTGTTTTGGAATGAGGGTATCAACCAACTCTATTGGTGAAATATACAACCTTGAAACTTATAGAGATAAAATGAAGGCATTCTCAAACAAAAAAGAATATAGTGGAGCATCTGACGATATTGAGGTATTAGCTTGGGTAGATATCTATAAACTTTTTGCAAAAGATGGTGAAATCGCTCATTTATATGGGATGATTCCTTTCTCAAATCATTAATTTTTAGTAATTTAAAAGTATGAATAAACCAAAGAAAATAGAGTTTTTAGATCCTAGAAAGTTCCTTAGTCATAGAAGGAACTATAAAGCCATTGCTATAAATGTATTTGGTGAAGAATCAACAAGAACAATTCATATCTATCCTCAAAATGGACATGATCATCCGGGGCCTATTGAGATACAGATACCATTTGAAGCTATAACAGCTTTTATCCTTGAGATAAATAAATACAATCCGGAACCTCTAGTTATTGATACTAGTAACTGTGAGCATCTAGCAGATGTTGCAAATACAAAATGTAATAACTGTGGTCAGAAAGGGTTCTGTAATCCTATAAGCTTCCTTAAAGTTAAATGTGAGTTTTGTGAATCAGAACAAGAGATCTAATGGACTTCCTAACTGGGCCCAGAGAAGAAATAGCTAGAGAGTATATTACCTACAAAAAGGTCAAAGGGAAATATGTTATCCCTATTGGTGGCAATAGCCTTCAATTAAAGACTTCCGAAATCAAAACATCTAAGAGTGGAAATGAAATGATTGTTCTTACAATTAGAAAACTTCCGGATGAGATTGATGAAGTAAAGGTCTATTTCAAAGCACTAATATTCTACTACACTGAAAAGATGCTCTATTTGTTACGTAATTTCATCAGAGACGCATTATCTGAGTCTAGGGAGTATAAATCTATGGCTGAAGCTATGGATCATTTAAAAGAGCTTAAAGGGCGTACTTTCGATTGTGTAGTGTTCCATCAAAAAAGATTACTAATGCAAGATGGTAAACCAATGGAGAGACAGTATTCTAAAAGCTATAAACAATCGATGTTACCACTAGTCGCTTATGAACCTAAGTTTCTAAAGCTAGGCACTCAAGATATCGGGGATGATGATCACCGGCATCTTATAAAAGACTTCAATACTGAAGAAAAAGAAATATTCAATAAATTATTATTAGACAGATACATTAAGCTACATGAATCCACTAACAATTGAATTTAAGAATTACAAACTGCTGAAAGATGCAAAGTTTGAGTTTGACCCTGACAGTTACGTTTACTTCGTACTAGGATCAAACAACAAAGGTAAAAGTTCATTCCTGCAGGTGTTACTTGATATCCTCCAAGCAAAGAGCACAACTCCTAATCCTGTAACACATGGAGAGAAAGAAGGTATAGTACAGTTTGACTTCGAAGCAAGCAACGGTAGCCTATACACAGCAAGGTTTGAGTTTACTGATGAGAAAGGAAAGTTTGTTCTCAGCTCACCAGATGCAATATCCAGCTCCAAG
>Ga0307928_10003175_pt1 | contig 12546 bp, 13 predicted proteins | sample AceLakmetagen232_FD_201815 | JGI IMG/M metagenome (GOLD analysis project Ga0307928, IMG submission 201815) | Saline water microbial communities from Ace Lake, Antarctica - #232 | ecosystem: Environmental > Aquatic > Non-marine Saline and Alkaline > Saline | place: Antarctica: Ace Lake... | reverse complement strand
ACCCACCAGGATTACAAGAATTGCCAGTACAACAATCAGATAGTTATTCATTATAGTATAGAACTGGAAATTAATTACAAACCACTCACAAGAACTCTGAGACTATCACGATCGTCCGCACTGGCGAGTTCATACCCTCGCATGATGATATCTTCATCTTTGGTCAACTTAGCAACGCTAGCCATAACATAAGTTGGATCCAACGCCTCCTTATCCCCGATATATTCCATCAGACCAACCTTGTTCATCTCATAGTTCTCCCTGAGCTCACGACCCTGCATATATTTCCTAATCATCCACACAGCAACAACAATAATCGCCAAAATTAATACGACTCGGTTGACGTTATTCTTCATTATAATTTAAGTTATATTTTTTTTCTCAGTGCATTACAAAACATGGGAGGGGGTAAATCCAAATCCAAGTCTGAAACACTTGTAGAGACTGAAGTGGTAAACGATACCACCTTCAATGCTCTGAATAGAAGTGAAAATGCGGTGAGCGCATCCGTCATCGCGGTACAGGATATGACTGTGAGTGGTATCAAGGCATACTGCAACCTGAAAATTGGTCAGAAGATTAATGCTGATATCAAAGTTTTACAAAGTTTCAAAGGTGAAGACACTAAGAACCTCATTAATGACCTCATGGGTGATATTGAAAAGGAGGCTGAAAATGCAGCGAAACAGGAAACAGGTTTTGGAAACCCTTTTGGTGGTAACAACTCCGAACTGGTCTCTAAGACAAAGACGAGTATCAAGAACAAACTGACAAAGAACATCACAAATGAAACCATTAACAAACTCCAAGCAAAGGTTGTACTGAAACAAAAGCTTAGAGTGAAAAATCTCATCATCGATCCTTGTGGTATCGGTGTGTACAAGGAACTCGGTGTTCCCCCACCCGTCGAACTTATCAAGGCGTGTGTAATGGCTAAACCCTGTGAAATTGGTCAGGATATGGTAATCAAATTCGTCGCTGAACAGATGGGTCAGCAGATTACCAAGATCATCAACGAGGATAAGAATGCACAGAAATTGTCAGAAAAACTCAAGCAATCAACTGATCAAAAGACCCAGGGTGCTGGTGACGCTATCGGTGACATTTCCAGGGGGTTTGGTGAAGGTGTTGGCACTGCCGTCGGTGGTAAGGGCGCCGACGGTTCCGTCGGTGGTGTTGGTGCGGGTGTAGGTACCGCTGCTGAAGGTGTTGGTTCGGGTGTAGGTACCGCCGCCGAAGGTGTTGGTTCAGGTGTTGGTAGTGCTATGGGGGGTGCGATGATGCCCTCTTTAATCAGTGGATGTGTTGTGTGTGTAATCGTCGCCGGAGGAGCCGCGTTTATGATGTCCCCAGCGGGTCAAAAAGCAGCGGGTGGTATGGGTAAAATGGGTAAGGGGCGTTAATTTGAAAAGGGTACAATCTGATTTAATCTATATTCATCCCCAAAATACCTTTCATTTGGTATATGCATTCCATGTGGAAAATATTTTCCGTCGAACAGAACGCATCTATTAAATTTTGGTTTGAGTGTTTTTACAATTTTCCAATATGCTTTTGGTCTCCAAGGTGTCACGTGTTCACCACAATGATGCTTCGTATCAGGTTGTATCTGTTTGTATAAATTAGTACCATATTCCGTATCGTTCTTGTTAAAATAAATAAGTGCAGAGTATCCCGGATCAGTGTGTGGATGCCAGTAATTATTCTTATAATCATTGAACGCTGTTGGGAAAAATCGTGTTTTATTTGTGAATAACATATCAGGATCAGTGTGTGGATTCTCTCCACAAATTCTTGATAAGTATGAATTCACATATTTCATTTCTTCAATTCGAATATTATGTCGCATATCTTGAAAATGAATCCCGTTCAGACTTTTAAATCGTGAATCTTTTCGTGTGGGAGGATTATGAACTTTTGCTGGAACAGTATTAAGAAGTTTCAAAATACTTTCAGGTTTCTTGTAAAAGTTATCGATGTAATAGATGTTTGAGCCCATGATTTTTTCAACATATATAGGTGACTTATCGTTTAGATCGAAAACACCCATCCTATTAACTTAAAGATATTTTAATCCTTTATACCAATGATTCTAAGCATCGATGTTGGTATAAGGAATTTAGCGTTGTGTCTCCTGGACGAAGACCATAAAAACCTTGTTACGGAGTGGGATGTGGATGGAATTCCACCTCAACACGCCGATGGTATCTATGTATCCCTCCGAAATCACCTAGACGAAAGACCTTGGGTACTCACGGCTAAAACTATTCTCATCGAGGAGCAACCCTCCTTTAATAAGAAGATGGTTTCAGTCATGCACTTCCTTCACGCGTACTTCATCATCAAGTGTCCAAAGGCTGAGACTATCATTTACCACGCCTCCAATAAGATTCCAGATATTTCTGGTCCCGGGAAGGCACAATACAATAAGAGGAAGAAGGCATCCATCGAGAGATGTGAAGCCTTTATCCGTAGCAGTGATGTGAATGCACATTGGGTGGATACATTCGTCAAGTCTAAGAAGAAGGATGACTTGGCGGATACGGTGATGCAAGCCCTATCCTTCGTGAATAGAAAGGAAGTTATCCCAGCTTCTAAAAAGAAGAAAACTACGAAGTTAGTTGCTCGTCGCCCAAACGAGAATCAGAAGATGACAAAGTATTCTAAATCAAATTTGGCTTGGATTTATTTGAACAAAGTGGAATGTGAAGTTCTCGAAAATAACAAGAGGTTCATGAAAGATTTAAAGAGGTACTATCGTGATGTAAACGAATTGATTAAAGATTTGAAGTCATGAGTAACCAAATGAGTCTCACCATCCGTATGTGTGCCGTGAACAAGCCCAACTTGGACAAACTCATCAAGAATAACAAGCGTCTCAAATCCACTTTTCACTCAAAGAAACCCCTAAGGAATACCCATCGTATAGCCCTCGATGAATTGGATACATTTTTGGAACTGGTGGATGATGCTATAGATGCTATGGATGACACACAAATGAAGTTGAATAAGCTCTATGATTTTTGTGGAGAGGTCCCTTTCGATGATGAGTGTAACTATTAAAGATTTGAACGGTTATTTGTTTAGAATGAAGAAAGTATTAGATCATGGATTTGTAGAACTCGTTGACCACATGCCTCAACAAAACCTAGATAAGGCTATTGTTGATGGTGCTCGTGTGAGTTATCAGACGGGTACTACAACCACTAGAGGAGATAGGGGTCTTATCCGCTATCTCGTACGCAATTGGCATACTTCACCTCTGGAACTCGTTGTATTCAAATTTCGTATTAAGGCACCTCTATACATTGCTCGTCAATGGCTTCGACACAGGACTGCATCTGTAAATGAAATGTCTGCCAGGTATTCTATCGTTGATGAAGAGTACTACGAACCAGAAGTCCTCCGTGGACAATCTGCGGTAAATCACCAAGGATCAGAGGGTGTTATAGAATTAGATGACGAGTTGAATGAAACCCTCTCTACACAGTATAAAAATGCATTCAAACTTTACGAACAGTTGCTCGAGAAGGGTGTCTGCAGGGAACAAGCTCGAGGTGTCTTACCACAATCGACCTACACCTCTTTCGTGTGGAAGATGGACCTCCACAACCTCATGCATTTCTTGCAATTGAGAATGGACCATCACGCTCAAAAGGAAATCCGAGACTATGCCACGGCTATATATGAACTTGTCCAACCCCTAGTACCCCATTCTATGGAGGCGTTCATGGACTTTAGGGTCAATGCCATGCAACTTACCGGACCAGAGATTGAAGCTCTAAACTCTGGGAAAGAAATTGAATCACCTGGAGAGCGGAGAGAGTTTGAAGAAAAACTAAAACGCCTAAAATTAAATATCGATACAAAGTAAATGGTAAAAATCGCGAACGCGTTCAGTAGAATCACTGGTCCAGCTGAACTTCTCATTAAGTCCCAACCACTCGTGTTTTCCCTTATTATTTTGTATCAGGGTCTCTTCTCAGGTAATGCAATCCAAATCCCTGGGAGACTCAAGAAACTTTTCGAAAACAAAACATTCCGCTTCATATCTCTGATGCTCATCGCTTTCAGTGCGACAAAGGATATTGAGTATGCTCTTCTCTCGACTGTCATTTTCATATCTGTCATATATGCCTTCAAGACCCCAGAGGAACGTAAGAAGACTGGTCTTATTTAATTTGTGAGATACTAATAGAATGAAGATTCATATTATCGGTGCTGGTCCAACTGGTATGTCCCTAGCATGGGAAATTCTCAGGTCATCCGATCACGAGGTTACCATTTATGATAGGAAACTTTCAGCTGGTGGCTCATGGTGGGAACCCGAAGTAGACACACGCGATCTTCACGCACACCGAATTGTATTCGATCGAGCGTTCATCAACACAAAGTCCCTCTTCAATGAGATGGGGATTTCTTGGGATGATATCTTTACAGCCATAGACAATGGTGAACATATGGGGTATGTTTTGCGTGCACTCAAACCTAAAGACTATGGTGTGCTCATCTCTCTTTTATCGAGGGTGTTCACACAACCAACAAAATATAAGTCGGTTTCTCTCAAAGACGCCGTAGGATCTTTATCTGAAAGTGGTCAAGCGTGTATCGAACACCTTCCACTCATCATGGATGGTGTCACATGGGATGTCATGACGGCGTATGAGTTTGTAAAAAACTTGGATCATGTTGCACTCTCACAACCTTGTACACAAAAGGTTTCTGGGAAAGTCATGTGTGACGCGATGGAAAAGGCACTCCTAGATGCTGGTGCAAACTTCGTTTTCGGTACTGAATTGGGTGAAGTGGAATATGGTAAGGATTCATATAGTGCACGATTTTCAAATGGAACGGTAATTGATGATGGTATGCTTTTCCTTTGTCTCGATAATAGTCCAGCGTTCAAATTAATGGGTGACAATTGGGGACCCGAATCAGTCAAAAATGTACGAGACAGTACATACGGTGCGATTAATGTTCTTCTTGAGTATGAGAACGCTCCAAAACTCGAATCGGATCTCGAAGTTGCGGCGACTACACCATGGAACCTTCAACCCAAAGTCCTTCATGGAACAAATACAATTTCTTGTGTCATTTGTCATCTCACAAAGGAAATTATTTCAACTGACCCAGAAACACTAAAAGCTGAAGTTCTCAAGCAACTCGGGGTACCAGAACCTAAGGAGATTCGTATTGCATGGGGTGCTGAGTGGAACGGTGAAACATGGGATTTTTCACAGTCTTCGGGGGTTCTCAGCCTTCATGGACAACTCCCATTCTTCGGGAAGTGTCCCAAGGTTGCTATGTGTGGTATGATGTCCCATAGGAACACACCATATTCGAGTATCGAGGCGGGGGTGGAGGTTTCGAGGTCCCTAAGTCATGAATGTTTCGGGACGAGAGAACCACTTCAACCAGTTCTTCTCACACAAGCACTCTTCTTCATTCTTGTGCTACTTATAGTTTTAATTTTAGTATATCGTAATAGAAATCAATGAAGTTCATAGCGACAGTCTATGAACCCATGTATGATTTCAATGATAAAAAGTATATCCGTTTTATAATTCCCCAAAAGGTTTCAGAAATTATACAACGAATGCATGCGAATAAGTTACACCTACTCATGAATAAAAGTGTGGATGACCCCCTCGATGGGAGAGTTCTAAAAGTGAAGGTTCCATTCCGTTATAGGAGAGTGATGTGTGAAGTCAAGGGGCGACCCCTACAATCTCTAATAAAGGATGATGAAGTTGAAGTTGATGTGGACTTCAAGGGGGTTTGGAATGTTGGTACTTATTCAGGCTTCTCTTGGATACTCTCGAGCTCTTCGTTGGGTGACTGAGGAAGGTCAATTCTGGTCAAACCAGCCGTCTTGAACCCTTCAAATGTTCGAAGGACACCTTCAAGACGTAAAAGCTCTTCACGCATTCCTTGCATCTTATCCCGAAGTTGTTGAATGTTTTCTTCAATGTGTACGACAGGCATTGTAGTTATTTAAAGTTTATACCCTTTAAATAAGTATAGTAGGATGACAACCCTTACAAGAACAGGGTACCTGGTAAGTGAAGGACCAATTCAAGAAATTAAAAAAGAACTTACGGTAAGACCTATTGTCAATGGGGACTATGGATTTCCTCCACCGCCTTTCAAAGTTTTCAGACCAACTAAGAATGGAGTCTGCGTTCCAAGATTCTATGGAACTGCTAAGCTTGGAGAGCCTCGGGAAGACAAACGACCCGAACCAGCTCGTATCCAAACCAAATTTGTGGGACAACTCAGAGATGCCACACACCAGAATGAAGCCCTTACAGCAGCAATTAAAGCAGGGCATGGTGTCCTTTCTTTACCATGTGGGTACGGTAAGACGACGGTATCCTTGGCCATAGCATGTAAGTTGGGGTACAGGACCATGATTGTTGTCCACAAACAGTTTCTTGCGGACCAGTGGAGGGAACGCATCCAACAATTCTGCCCAGGTGCCACTATTGGTGTTGTACAACAAGATAAGAAAGAAGTACACTGCGACTTTGTCATCGCAATGCTCCAGTCGTTGTCCCTGAAGGAGTACTCATTCGCAGACTTCGAGAGTGTAGGGACGCTCATCGTAGATGAGGCGCACCATATCTGTGCAAAGGTTTTCAGTCAAAGTCTTTTCAAGATGTGTCCTCGGCACATCTTCGGTCTCTCAGCAACCCCTGAGAGGAAGGATGGTCTCACAAAGGTTCTTCATTGGTTCATGGGTCCCACATTCTTTGCAGTTGAGAGAAAGAATCAGGAACAGGTTGAGGTATTCCCAATTACCTTTGATTCATTCAATTACAGAAATCCTCCACCCTCTATGAGGAATGGGAAGATTTCTATGCCAAACATGATTACCGAAGTTGTTGAGGACCGAGAGAGAAACAAGATGTTAGTGGAACTTGTCAAGAAAGCTTCGGCTGGCACGAGACAGCTCTTAGTACTCAGTGATCGCCGACAACACTGTGAGTTCCTTCACCAATGTTTTCCTAAAACATCTGGACTCTATATGGGTGGTATGAAAGAGGCAGCTCTCCGGGAGTCCTCTGAAAAGAAGATCATCTTCGCGACGTTCAGTCAAGCGCATGAAGGATTAGACATTCCGACACTTGATACAGTTATACTAGCTTCACCCAAATCTGATATTACCCAAAGTATTGGACGCATAATGAGAGAGACGAAGGGGAAGAAGAATAATCCACATATTTACGATGTTCACGATCCATGGTCGATCTTCACGGCGATGTATTACAAGAGAATGAAGGTGTACAGACAGGGTGGTTTCAACATCCGTGGGAAGTTTACTGAGGAGAAGAAGAGTGACTTCCCTCAGGGAAAGTGTCTGTTTTTATAATCTGAACATCTATTAAATGTCTGGTGCATTGATACAACTCGTTTCCAAAGGTGTTCAAGATGTCTACCTAACGAGTGATGAAGGACATTCTTTCTTTCGTATGAAGTTTACTCGACACACAAACTTTTCACAAGCTCCTAAGTTTATTAAAACAATAAGTTCGGCTGATTCGTCTATAACAATTCCAGTTCTTGGGGATGTAATCAATGGTATTTGGTTTGAGGCAACGTCAAGAACGGCTAACATTGCTTCAAATTTGTTTTACAATTCGACCATCGATCTCTTTATAGGTGGTCAAAAGGTTGATTCACAACATTATGATTATTATAGCGATATATGGACAAATTATATGGCTGACACATACAACAAGTCCCAAGAACTCAATAACAAAACATCGACTTCAAACCGAACTTTTGTACCCCTTCACTTTTTCTTTTGTGACCACAAAGCGTTCTTACCTTTAATCGCACTTCAGAGTCATCAAGTGGAAATACGAATTAACTTTGATGAAGCGAATATAGCAACTATTCAAGAAGTGGATAAACAAGCAAAGGTGTACGGAAACTACATCTACCTGGATAGTGAGGAGCGTGAATCTCTCACCAAGCGGAGTATTGATTTTATAATTACACAGACCCAGAAAATTGAAAACGAATTAACGACTGTTATTGATAACACACAGGGGGGTGGATACAATGTGATTGATATTTCGAGTTTCAATCACCCAGTTAAATCTTTATTTTGGGGTTTTGGTGCCTCCAGCGATGATTTTGCAAACGATCGTTTTACATTCTTGAATGCGGATATCCAAATCAATGGCACACCTTTACTCGAAAATATGACCCCACTCTATTTTCACACAGTGCAGAACTATTATAAATCCACTTATGGTCATACAGAATTTATTCCAGAAACTGAGGTACTCTTGTATACGAGATACTTCGCGTATCATTTCTGTATGAATGCTTCTGAATACAATCCCTCAGGTTCATGCAACTTCAGTCGGCTCGATAATGCGAAACTTGTTTTACGTGGTGTGGAGAAGGGTAATCTCAGACCTGGAAATCAACCCATTTCTGTATATGCTGTAAATTATAACGTTCTCAGGATCAAGGATGGTTTAGCGGGAATTTTATTCGGTAACTAAAGTATATGGGTAGAACAGTTCGTTTCGATCAGATTTTTGTAGCGAGTCTAGACGCAGACCCAGTAGAGCAGGACGTTTTGACTTCTGTCAAAAGTATTATTACTTCTGAAATTGATGTCGATGATCTCACTGCCTCGAATAGTATTGAAGCTAAAATTTTTACTGTAACTGGAAAGCTTACTGCGGATGAGAATCTTTTCAAGGTTACAGGGCTTAGTAATGTTGTTCGTATGACAACTTCACAAATTGGTATAGGTGTGGTACCCCTAAACGATTTTCAGGTTGGAACAAGTAATGTCGTCATAAACAGAAATGCTACAAATCTCATGACGGTTCGTGGTAATTTAGCCAGTACTAATGTGATTGTTTCAAATGTATTACAAACGGTAAATGAGACGGTCAAAATAGATAGTGTTGGATCGAATGTACTGGCGGTCAATGGTGATATGGTGGCGACGAATGTGAATATAAATACAAAACTTACAGTTGGAACATCTGAAACTGTTGGTTCTAATGTTGCAGTTTTCAAGAATGGTAATGTGATAATTGAAGATGGTAGGTTTATATTACATGGTGATATGAATGTGTTCGGGAATGTGTTTGTATCCGATACGACAATTTATCAAACCGTGCAAAACCTTGTCGTGGAAGATCCGGTCATTCTCATGGGTAAAAATAATGGTGCGGGTACGTTCGATACAGCTTTGATTATGTCAGAAGATGTGAATGAGGCGAACCTAGTCTTTGGCTACGACATGTCCGAGAATGAATTTGTGTTGACACGATCCTTTATGGATCCAGAGGATACAATAATTACTTTTGATTCTAATACGATCAACTTACATGTCTATGGACAATTGTATACCGATGGAAATGTTGGCTTCTCGAATATAAATCCTGTACACACAATTGATGTGGGATCAAATGTATATCTCGAAGATACTGGATCGAATGTATTTCATTCGACTGGGAATATATACACACATAGACTTACCGTTGGGACAGGTGGTATAAATGTGGGTGGTTTACTGACAATGAGTCCGGGAACGACGACACCAGTCACCATAAACAGTAACGTCCAAATGAATGCTATACGAACTTCTGGACCGGCACCATCCGGTATATCAAACTTAAATCCCACAGATACATTATCTATTGGTACACGAATTTTCGCAAATGTGAATACTGAAAATGTACTTACTATTCTCGGAAATGTAGCCACTACAAACTTGGTTACAGAAGTCGTTTCATCGGCGATGAGTGTCACTGTTCATGCAGATAGATACGGTGGAGATAGTACATCTCATGTACTATCTCTTAAATCCGGTCCCACTGCATCAAATGTGAGTAGTATTGAGGTCTACGGTGCGAGTACCTCTAAAACACACCAAAATATACGATTCAATACTAAAAACTCTGAGCACATGCGCATTGTGTCTGATGGGAAAGTTGGTATAGCCACGACTCTACCAACAGAGACGCTCACTGTGTCAGGGAATGTTCATGTATTAGGGAGTAATGCCACGGTTTACGGTAATATTTGGAATGGCATCTCTGGAAATACATCGATGCGTATTTATTCGAGTCCTACAGTCGGTGAAAATAAGATTGAGAACATAGTCAAAAGTGGTAAAGGTCTCAACTTCTACGCGAGTACCTCGAATGTTATGGGTAACCCAAAGATGACAATCCTGGAGTCAAGTAATGTTGGTATCGGTGTGGCAACCCCACAAGGTCTTCTTCACACAAGCGGTGGTTCTGTTTTTATAAACACTCAACCAACATCTAGAAATGGGTATAATCATCTAAATTCACCAATGATTATTTCGAACGTAGCCCCAATTGTAGGCACGACCGATCTTGGCACTGTTTTGGAATTAGCTCGGGAAGGTAATGGAACTCGGGATGGTGTAAGAGCCACGTTCAAAATGGGGAAATATGATAACGCATCTGGGAAATCAAAGTCGAAGCTTCTTCTTTCCCTTTCCGATGATCGTTACACAACTGAAAATACAGTCTTAACCATCCGCGCTGATGGTCGTGTAGGTATAGGATCAACACAACCCTCTGCACACCTCGAAGTCGTCACTACAGGTGTAGTAAACCCCAAAACTAATGGATTTTTAGTCCATAATCAAGATGATGGGGATTCGATAATTGCAATGCAATCAGATTCAACTACTGGAAATGTGTTTACATCCTACATTCAATCAGATAATGATACAAATCTGGCTGGATGGGCTACGGGTGTTTCTGGTTCAGGTGATTATAGAATCACACAAAATTACACAAAGGTTTTAGATTCTGGAACTGTGGGTATGTATATAAATGGTACATCGCGTAATGTGGGTATAGGTACAGATGTAGCCCGTGAAAAATTGGAAGTGAACGGGAACGTCGTCGTTGGAGAAAAAATAACATTCAGTGGAACAACTAATGATCTGTTTGGTAACACATATATACAAGAGCGTGTATATGACGCGACGTTTAATAAATCTGAACTACTCATTTTTAAAGGTAATGATGGTGGTGGTGATGCACAAGGAGGGCCAGACCGTATTTACTATCTCGCACCACAACACCTCTTCAAAACCTATACATCTTCGGACACTATTGTCAACCCAGACAACACAGAACTTACAAACTTAGCAATGTCTATTGCCCCTAGTGGTCTTGTGATCGTCGGTGGTACGGATGCATCAGTGAGTAGCTCAGCAACAAAGCTCAAAGTGAATGGTGATATTGAGTTCGCCGCGGGTGGTTCCTTCATTATTACAGGTCTAGCCTTCTTAACAACAAACGACAACCCATCTCTAAACATCATCCGAAGTATCTCTAATAGTACAGTGAAACGTCCTCTCACATTTACACACAAGGTTGGAGAGGCAACCGAGGTAGAGTATGCTCGTTTCGATGGTTCTGGACGTCTTGGTATAGGTACAGCGTCTCCAGACTCAAATGTTCATCTTTATGATTCACGAACGACAGACCTCGATATGCTCAAACTTGAAAGTCCTGGGACAAATAAGAAGACGGGTATACTCTTGTACACAACCGATAACTACGGTGGATATGTTAGAGGTTTCCGTAATTCGACCCATACGACATCTGGGATCACGATTGGTGCGACCAATAATAGTACGGACGCGGATGGACTCCACATTGTACATACGAGTAATGTGGGTGTGGGTACGGTTAACCCCATGACCAAGTTTCATGTCTATGATGGTGTAGCGCGTGTAGAGCATTCTTCGAGTAATGCTATAGTGGAGTTTAAGACAACTGGTGGTGCTTCTAATATTTATGGGGATACACTCGGGAATGTGTACGTACAACCACATTCCACTGAGACATTCGTTGAAAGTAACCTAACAATCAGAAACGATCTTACGGTACAAGGTGCGATTGATTTTGGTAATGAGGTCGCCATCGGTCTTGCTGGTGCCACAGCGAATACATCCCTTCATGTGAATGGTGGTATAATCACTAACTCGGATGGTGTAGCTGACAAGAAATATTCAAATAGTTTCACACTAACGGCTGGTCAGGGTAAAGATATCACATTGACATTCGCGAATGGTGCATTTTATGCTAAATGTGTTATGATGTTACGTGAGACTGCGACAGTTTCTAACTTGAGTACAATGATCCTCGAAATTCAGGGGGGTACAAGTAATGGAACGACATCGAGTCAAGCCATCGCCATCGGTACGAAGAATATGTTCGGTGGAACCAATGCATACCCATGGAGTCCCACAGTGACGACAACAGCAAATAAGATTACAGTCTTACCAGCTGATGGTGCAGCATCGGGACAAGAATTCGCATACGATATACACGTCGAACTCCTTTCTTCTGTAAACGGGAAACTCACGACGATAAAATTCAATAATGATAGTGAATCTAAGAAAACATTCACATACTAAACTTACTACGAGGGAAAACCCCGCGGTAGATTCAACATTTACGCCCTGGTGGCATCAGAGACGGCTAATATAATTACGCCGGCGATGAATGCCATGATGAC
>Ga0307928_10003173_pt1 | contig 12552 bp, 19 predicted proteins | sample AceLakmetagen232_FD_201815 | JGI IMG/M metagenome (GOLD analysis project Ga0307928, IMG submission 201815) | Saline water microbial communities from Ace Lake, Antarctica - #232 | ecosystem: Environmental > Aquatic > Non-marine Saline and Alkaline > Saline | place: Antarctica: Ace Lake... | reverse complement strand
TTTGCTAGAATGGAATCTCGCCTTGGTGCTGGCTTGTGGGTGCGGGGTGCGTCAGAATGTAGGCGTGCGCTTCCAGGTCTCGGATTTGTCCCCAAGTTTGGAGCGTGCGGACGGTCTCCTCTTTCAGTGCGTCCAGGTCAGAGAATCCCAACTCGGTTGCTTTGCTATCCCACTGGGAATACTCCAAGGGAACGATGTTTCCCTGACGGTCTCGGGCGTTGCGCCAACCCCCATGTTTATGGTCATAGATGGTAAAGACTGTGGCAGCGTTCACTTTGACACTTTTACGGAGCGCGTCAACCTGGGTCTCGATTTGGGACACTTTGAGCAGGGTCACTTGTGGGATAGGTTCGGTTTGCTCCAAGTCCACTGCATTATAAGGTACAATCCAACCACTGGCAGACTCTTGCCCATCGACGATCTTATGAGTCAGTGTCCGGCTGGCTTTGCTGGTATGAAACGGTGTTCCCGTTGGCCACTTGCATTGCCGACGAAACGATGGAAACGACTCAAAGTGCCAAGTGCTCACTCCCGTTTTGAGTGCTTTTCGTGGCACCCCTTTTCGTCTGGTCACGTCCCCAAAGGTGTAACACTTTGGCGCTTTGAGAATGCACGTGTTCGCTTGGTGTTCAACTTTCAAGGCCCCAAGACGGTCATCATCCAGATATGACCTCAGTCGTTCATACCCCAGAGCGTCTACAATAAGGGAGTCAGTATCACAGTAGTAAAAGTGGCCATTACCCGCCGTTTGCATCAATTCCCAAAGGTACATACGGGCATAGGCGGTCACGTGTGCTGCGATAGCAGGGAATGAGTTGTAAGCTTCGCCTCTGTCCTCTTGATACCAAAGAGTTGAACCAAACCGATACAAGTATCTCACTTCGCCACTGTCAGCATCGACAAGCTTTTCGCTCTTGGCAATGTCGGGGTCGTCTATGTCGATTTGTACCATTTGTTTTGATCGTTGCCCAAACTTGCCATATAGTGAGTTTAGGAACAGCTTTACCATAAGGTAAAAGGCTGTCTGTTCGCTGGTCTTATACTTGCCTTTGAGCGCGTAAAAAAAGCGAACATAATCCTTGAAAAGTGGCGCATGATCGTATCTGACAACCTTGTGAACGTGTAGAATCTGGCCCTTGCCCAGAGCATATTTGAGTTCAGGCGTGGTCAAGGTTACTCGAAATTGCCCGATAGGATGAACGGCGTGATTCTGAGTTCTAACCTGATAGACTCGCTCAGTAGTGTTGACGGTCACATCGGCAACGCACAAATATCTGTGGAGCCACTGAGCCAACTGTCGTTTGGTAACGTGCGTTTTCATCCCGTGAACGACTCGGGGATAGGTGTGTTTCTCCATGACATAGGGATACATCGAGTTTACGTCCAAATAGTAGTATGGCCCGTTTGTGAGTGTCCCCTTGTAAAATATCGACGTGCGCCCACCGTGATAGGCTTCTCTTTCAACTGCTAGAATGTCCTCTTTGTCGTGTATGTGAATCGCCTTGGTCATGAACCTATGACGGTAGGCGTTGAAAGCTTGCGATGGTAGAGTTTTGCCCCACTTGCCCAGATCGTGAGTATCCAAAAACTCATAGTACAATTGCCAAGCTTTGAGTAAGATTTCGACGTCCCGTTTGCAGTACGGATCGGCTTCTTGCTCAGTGGCAGTCAAAGGATCGACGTCCAATTTCGGATAGCCCATAGCTTGCCCCAGACTGGCCAGCGTCCCTTGAAAGTAGTTACCATTATCGAGTAGAATGATCTTTCGAGTTCCTTTGGTAAAGGACATGATAGCAGTCATGCCAGCAAGGTATATCTGAGTCAGAGTATACTCGCGTTTCTCCAAAGCCCCAAAAGCGTCCAACACTCCAAAGTCATAATTCACGTTATGACTGACCAAATAGAGTGGGCGCTTGTGGTAGGTTCGGTGTTCGACAATATCCCAAAAAGTGTCCAAGTCGGCAAAGCGTTCATAGATGATGGTATCGTTGGGATTTGACGGGCGACGTTCCCAAAAGCAAGCCCAACCGAACCAGAGCCGGTGTTCCGTTTCCTTTTCGTCAAGGGGAATGAGTTTGCTTTCAACGTCTACGAAAAGGTGGGCGATAGGTCGGACAGTCGATTTGTTTGGTCTGAGCAAGTGATAGCGTCTATGGCCCATTACAGGATAGGCCGTCGCCACTTGATGGTATCAAAGCCGACGTCAAAAGACGGATCAATTGTCGCAAACCCGTAACGGCTGGCAGCGTTCACGGCTTGTCCTTGAATCTCTTCGACGGTCAGATTGTCGTTACTGGCCACAGTCATAAACTCCTCTCTGAGTTCCCCAGAGGCTATGTCAACTCCCGTGATTTTCATAACATAATTGTACTGTGAACCAAACTCGAATACACTCTCTTCCATCCAGCGTCTAGGTACCATGTCGTTTTCTGATAGCCGATTGACGATACTCAGATACTCTTGCCCGCGAATGATCTCACCCCACTTTTCGCGGACATATGAGCGGGGAACGTATAGATCGTTTGCCCGCATCCAAGCGTATGCTTTATCGGCGCTTGTCACCTCGGGGACACGAGCCAAAACAGCGGGGAGCCACTGTTCGGCCCGCGCCAACTGTTCCGGCTTGTATCCCCAAAGGGAGTCGGTCACGTTTGCTTCGATTTCTTATGATCTTGGCTTGTGTTAGTCCAGCGTGATAGTTGGTCGGGAACGTGGCCCCAAGCCAGCCGCGCAAACTGTTCAAAGGTTGTCTGGCAGTTCAAAGCTTGCAGAATGCCCGTGTGCAACATGAGCGCATACTTTGCGTGATTGTTGGTGTGGGACAGTTCAATCAGCTTTTCTTGATAGTCGTCGGCCATTCCGTCAAGCCCTATCACATCGTCAAACTCACTTTTGAGCAGTATCGCGTGCTCCATGACCTTTTCAAGACTGCCCAGAACGTACCCGAGTCGCCGCTTTTGAAAGTCGCGATGTCGCTTTGGCATTATCAGTTCTCCTTATCGTATGCCCAGGTTACGACCACTTGAACCCACCACAAACCGAGAATCAGACTATAGCCTCTGTAGTGGGGCTTAGTGGATTTGCGCTGTCCCCAGATAGTGCGCAGGGCCAGACCAAACGTTCGCCAGAGTAGGCGATAGTACGGCTCAATCCCGTTTTCCGGCGGTTTCTCAAGTTTGATTGTCAACATGGTAAAGATTCTCCTAGATGGGGATGGGGAGTCAGCTTTCGCCAACCCCCCATATAGTCAAAGGCCCCAAGCGGATCAAGTCCGAGTCATGCTACTCGATAACCCACGTGCGCCCTTTGAGCGTGAATTGTGCCGTGACTGGCAGTTGGTCAGCTTGTACCGCGTTCTCCAAAGCATCGAGCACAAGCATGGCGCTGGTCATGACGTCCAGCGTTTCGCCGCTATCCTTGACCACGGTCATGACGGCATACGGCCCATACTGGCCAGAGTTGAATCTAACGGCGGTAATCGTGACGGGTTGATCTTGAATGTCCTCGATTCGGAGAGGCAATCCTTCGGCTTGCTTGTGAGCGTGATCAAGTAGTTTACTCATCGGGTGAACCTCCAAGTTCTGCGAGTGCTGGTTTGTATGTTGACCACCAGCGGTATAGGTGTAGAACGGACATAGCATACATCGCGGTAACGGTCGATTCCCAAGGGTCGCGGCGGTCATCGACGCACAACATACCCATCTTTTTTCGGACGTGACTCCAGCTTTTCAAGTGCCATTGCCAGAGTCCAACGGCTTTGCCATTGTCGCCCACGGCATCAGGATCAAAACTTGATTCACGGCGGGCGATAATGACAGCGAGTCCAGGATGAACCCCATAGGATGTGGCCACAAGTCGGATCATGGGAACGATAAAGCTAGTGTACATAGGTCAGCCCTCCTTTTTCTGTTCGCTGGGGAGTAACCCCCCAGGCGCCATATATCGCTCTCTGAGTTCGCTCCAAACGGCGGGAAAGGCCGCTTTCAGCTTTTCTGCGTTGGCGGTGTCGGCTTTTCTCATTGCCGCCATAATGAGCGGATAAAATCCAAAGTCCTCGGAGGCGATTCTTTGAGACTGGCGGTAGCCGTACAGTGACATAGACGTTACCCCTTTTTCCGAGTGAACAGATAAACAAACACGTGGAACAGTACCCAAGTTCCGTACCAAGCTAAGAACCTAACCCCACGGAATACCCCCTTTACAAACGTGGGGGGCATGATTTTACACCTCCTTTTCTGGCATATTGATCAACAAGTCACTCACCCCCAAGAGCAAAAGCCGCGCAAACTGCATGATGCTATTATCGAGAGCGAGAGTCTGGTCAGGGTGGTTTTCCACGGCCAAGAGTTGATCATACAAGTTGGCGATGGTATCGAGAGCCTGAGCGCGGCTATCACTCTGAGAGAGTTTGGGAGTGGGTGCTTGTTTGGCGGTCAAGTTATATACCCCGTTCATCTTGCCTCGCTTCGACCTCATTGATGATCAACAGAGCATAACTGTCGATCTCATCAAGGGTACAGATTTCGACGTCTGTAGCTAGTTCGGCTTGGCGGCGCGCCCTGCGACTCAGAGTAGCAATACTGTTCGCGAGCATTCGGATTCGATCCAAGTTCTCATAGCAGGCAGTCATGTTGCGGATTCTCTCGTTTGCGGCCATTGCGGGGGCTCCTTTGGGTATCTCTTGGCGGCTGTGTCTCGGTTCACCCCCATACTACCATGAAAGTGTAGTTTGCGCAAGTACCTATACGTAAATATGGCGTAAATATCAGGCGACTCATTATCACTTAGGAATCAGTCGCCAGTGCTTTGATACGAGCCTGCGCCAACCGCATTCGAGCGGCCCGCCATTCGAGCCTATCCTTCCGTTCTTTGCTTGGCTTGCGCTTTGGCAACCCGTGCAAGTTCCTTTTCATGTTCTATCGTTTCCTGCTCAGTTCTGGCGCGTCCCTTGCCAAGTTTTTGATAGGCGATAAACTTGGTCAGAACGCGGTCAAGTTGTGCCTTTGTTGCTGGCATTATAACTCCTTTTGAGTTTACGGCAAAAGGCCCACTTGTGGCCGAGGCCCTGCCTTGTCTGAGTCTGTGGCCATAGCGGAAAGGATCCAAATATCACCATCTGAGTACCCAAGCCCGCGCAGCGCTTCTTGATAGTATTCGAGCGTGATCAACTCTTGCCCAAGTGCTTTACGATACTGCGACTCAGTCAAGCGCCGTGAGCGGTGGGTACGTTCACTATCCCACTGTGTTAGTACCTGAGTTTGCATCTCTGCCGGTATCCCAAGCTTGCCCAATTTGCTGATAGTGTCCGAGCGATTGTAGGCGCGGTCAGTGTAGGCGTCCCCAATAGCTTTCAATTCCCCGTTCAAACTTTCGAGTCCGAACCAAAAGTCAACACTGGCAAGGATATACTCGCTCTCAGTCTCACCATAGCCCAGATCAGTCAAAGCGCCGACTGCGTCCCCATGCGATATGAGCCTGCGCGAGTATGCTTTTTCCAGGATAGATTTTACATCCTTGGCATAATCCCCTTGATAGTCGGGCGTTTGTTCAATCTCTTTGGTCCAAGTAGTCAATTCGAGCAAGAGTCCGATGTCCTCTTGACTATAGCCGATGGTCATCAGTCGGGTTGTAGCTTCGGCGTTATCGAGTAAGCCCTTTTTGAATGCTTGCAGTACAATGGTTCTGGTCAGTTCCTTATATTCGTCAACCGAGCTTGTCCCGTCCCCCTTTTCATACAAGACGGTAAATTGGGTCATGTTTTCTGCTTTTTCATCGTCATAACCCAGCGCAGTGTAAGACTCCTTTACCTCTCGCTCTGAGAGCACCCCAAGCCCATACATTCGTCGGACGTCAACTCGGGTATAGGGCGTCCAAGATATGTCAGTGAGTCCACGTCGCCAGCGTTCCGGGATATCTGAGACTCTGAGTAGGGTCTGCATTTCGTCGGCTGTGATTGCGCCACGGTGCATCATCTCAAAGCCTTGATTCACAGACGGCAAGGCCCAGTGAGCGCGCCAATAGTATTTGGCCCATTGTGGGTCAAACCCCAACTGGGTCATATACTCCTCAAAGTGTGGCGGATAATCTTGATCGTACCCCCACAACTGCGCTATATCATCTCGGAAAGCCTCTCGGACGCCCATACGAACCAGATCATTCGCCCCTGGGAGCGGGTGCGACAATTTGAGAATTGTGTCAACATCTGTAGTCTTATACTTTCGTGTGCTCAGTTCATCCCGTAATGCTTGCTCAGTGATATATTTACGGTGCCAAGCCATAATCAAAGTTGAAACGTCCAGGATTTCGAGCGAGTTTGCCAGCAAGACACTGATAGCATCGTTTGATACCCCGCGTTTCGTCAGTTCATCGACAACATCATCGGCGGGCAGGGTACCCCGCTTATAGCCGGTTATCAAGTCGCCAACCCCCGCCCGACTCTGAGTGATTTCGAGTGTCCAGTCGATAGCAGCATCAGTCAGACCGTGAGACGACATGCCCAACTGAAAGTCGTCTGACGTCATAACCCCACGGCGATAGGCGGACACTATATCCCCAACATCAAGTAGCGCGTTTCGAGTCTTGCGATTGATAGCGTACCCGATAGGGGAGAGCAATCCGCCCAAGAGGGTACCGAACACGGCAGAACCTGCTTGCCCAGCTATCGAGCCAAGGATAGCAGTCGCTCCCTCGAATTGCGGTTCTCTGAGTTCCTGAAAGAAAGTTCTCAAAGTCGGATCGAGTTCCTCATAGCCCAAGAGCATATCTAGCAACGGTTTGGCATAGTGAACCAGCGAGGGTTCAATTCGCTCCATAAACTGGACGCCAACCCCAGCCACAAAAGCGCCCAAGGCGCCGCCCATAACTTCGATCAGTTTGTAGCAAGAGTTCACGGCCCCATATTGGAGCGCACCGCCCAAGTTATCGCTATAGGCCGCGCGTTCTGGCGCGTCAACTCTGACCGTTTGATTTGCGCCTACTCCAATCTCAAAAGCCATTACCAAACTCCCTCAACAAAGTATCTGAGCAATCTTTCGCCCGTGTGATATAGCACGTCCCTCTGGTCATGTAACATGGTTTCCAAGTTGACCGACAACCCCGATTTCAGATTGCCCATAGGATCGTCCCAAAAAGACAGCGGAACCCCCCACATATCAGACAGACGGTCTTTCAACCAGTAGTCAGAGTCAGTGAAAAGCCCGTCAAGGATAGGCCAAGCGTCCACAAACCAGCAGCGAATTGTCCAAGTGGGTGACTGTCGGAACCAGTAAAAGTCTGGCCAAACTTGATCAATTTGCCAAAGTACCCAATCGGTGCCATTGCTGGCGATTGCTTGGAGTTCCCCCCAAGTATCCCCAAGCCAAAACGATACCATATAACTGGGGTCTTGTGCAAACCAGTAAAACTCTGGCCAGTAGTCTACAATGCGGCAAAAGGCCCAATAGACAGGATCATCTTTGAACGTTCCCCAGTCAGACAGTAGGTCAGACAGTAGGTCAGACAGTAGCCAGCCTGCCAGCATATCTTGAATGAAAGAGTGAACGCTATAAAAACGATCTGAGACCAGCCAAACGGCAAGCGCCGACTCCTCGAAACGATCCGCCAGATACTCAGTAAACGGAAAGACCAAGAGCTTTCCGAGCCAGTGTTCCCGACTCGCATCAGACCAGCGAAAGAACCGGCCCGCCGTCTTATACAGAGCCATAGCCAGATCATCGAGAGCGCCGCTTGCCCAAGTGTCATAGAATGCCATGACAGCCTATGACCGAACCAGAGCAGGTCTGGGAGCGCGCATCGACAAGTCTACCGTTGCTCCCGTGAGTTCATCTGCAATGGCATAGATTGCCGCTTGTAGGTCGGGCACCTTGCTGGGGAGCATAGCAGGCACCACTACTCGAATCGTGACCATCACTTGTCGGCCCGCGTCTTGTGTTTTGTCTGCCATAGTTTATACCCCCCGTGCTTTCAAGTTCTCATCAATTGAATGTTGTACCTTGGTGCCAAACCAGAACCCCAGTAGAACCCAGAGTCCTTGTTGCATTCCATCGGGCACAACCCGCCCCTGCGCCCACATGACCAGCGCCACTCCCACGAAAGAGAGCGTTACAAGACTCTGGACAATGATCGACCGTTCGATCAAGTCCAACACTTTGAGCATCACTTGTGACATGTTACCTCCTAGGAATCAAACTCGTCATACGTCAACACAAAGGAATCAAGGTAAAGGGTTGTGCTCAGAAAACCGTCACCCCAGACCTTGAAACGAACCTGCATAAAAGGATTGATAATCAGATCATCTTGATATACTCCAAGGCCCGTCATAGGATAGGCAACGTTATCCAAATAAAAGCGAATATACTCTTTCCGAGTGTTATTGACAACCAGCTTCATGTTGTGAAAGTTGTTAGCTTGGTCAAATAGCGTCCCTGGTGTGGCAAAAACCGTGTAAGCCACAAGGCCAGAGCGATAGGCCAAAGTACCCGTTGCATGATCGTAACGGACGCGATAATAGTATCGTTTGGCCCCATCCCCACAAGTGATGCCCATCTCATAGTAATCAAGGTTAGTATCCAGAGCAAAGGCCGATTGAACCCCGATATTCGTATCGGCGATAGGCGGCATATACTTGGTGATTGCCGAATCGGGAGCGGCCCCAGTCCCAGAAACCAGTTGTACTGATAGCTCACCTTCCCAGCTTTGAGTATTCGATGGTCGGACACTGCCCGCAACCCCGTTCACTGTGATAGTCCAAGCCGCAAGGCCAGATTCAAAGGTATCGGCGAACAGTAGGGAGCCAAACCGATTATATGTCACTGGCGCGCCCAACCTTGCCGCGAGTTCTGCCATATCATCAAGGCGGTAAACTGTCCCAATCTTTACCACGTCGCTGTCATCTGGCGCACCGTGAGCCATAAGAAGCACCCCCAAGAGCAACCCCAGGACAAAACTATGCTTTCGTGTAAAATACGGCATAACTGTAGGTACTGGCATTTGCACCATCGCTATTTGTTACGCGCCCTTGAATCCTATCCGAATAGGTGAACGGCAAATTGAACCAAAACTCATATTTGAACCCTGCATTATCCCAGGTCAAACATTCCATCCAAGGGTATTGCTTTGCGGCCCACTGAACAAAATAACCCGCCGAAAACATCGAGAGTCCAGCATAAGCCCCACCGTCAACCGAAAAGCTGATACTCGACCACTTTGCCGCATCTGCAATACCATCAAACATGATGTAAAACGTCAACACTTGGCCCGAATGACCAGACCCAGAATCAAACAAAGCAGCACTCGCGCCCGCCCCAATAACCGTAGACCACCGCGAATCAGCAATCAAAGGCCCCATCAAACCGGAACCTTGTATAAGTTTGGGCGTTGACAGCGCCGTGAGTATACTTGCTTGGTTTGCCGACGTTGCCGCCCCAGTGGGGAGCGCCGACGTCAGTATATCAATCTGCAAGTGTCCGTTATTGTCTGTGGTCAGGGTGCGTTGGCCAGCGGGTCCCTCGCCACAAATAGCGAAAACATCGCCCACGGCGGTAACATGCAAAGGGAGCCAAGCGGCCCCATCCTTTGCAACCAAGACTCTGAGTTCATCAAGCCCAACATCATTCAAAGCCCCAACAAGATTCTGTATTGACTGCAAGGCGGTAGTTTGGGTATCTTGCTTTGCCGCCGTTGCTGCCCCAGTGGGGAGCGCCGACGTTATGACGTGCGTTTCAATCTGACCAGCGCCGTTCACTGCGACAGCGCGAAAGTTTACACCATCCCAACCCAGAAAAGTAGTCAGCTTGCCGATATAGGGAGCGATAACCTCGGACATACGTTTACCCCAAGCCCAAGTCTGCCAAGAACCCCATCATTTCCGCCGTCACGTGTTGCCTGACGATGTTGAACCCAACCCAAACCGTGTGAGCGAAAGTATCATCCAGATTGTACCCCGTTACGACAATCGAGCGCGAGTCCGCTTGAATTGGGATAGAATCGGCAAAGTCGATAGGATACTCGCTAGACGGGAACCAAGTACCCAAGGAAAGTGGCCAGAATTGAAACTCATTGTGGGTCATGTGAACCCCGCAAAGGTTGCCCGTACCCCAGCGCCAGCGAACCCAAACGTGCCGAACCAGTCCTTCAGTCACTCGCAAAGTTGACGATACAGGCGCGAGTATCGGCGTGTTAGCTGGGATTGTCAGAGCCTTTGAAAAGAACATCTAGTCGGGTTCAACCTCACCCGCAACGTGCAACTCCAAGGTATCGCCCAGTGTGGCCCCATAGAATCTGGCCGTAGGGACAAAGTTGCCAGGTGCCAAAACCTGCCCAAGTAGTCTGACCGAGCGAGCCGCTGCCGCTGGGGTTGCCGCCCGAAACGGATAATACTCGCGCCCCCGTTTCAAGCCAACCTCCAACGTAGTAGGCGCGTTATCCCGATCAATCCCACAAACCTGTCGCCAGCGGACGTTCGCTCCCCGATCCCAGACGTCAATTGACACGTCTTGAACCGTGGCATTCGTGCATACAACCGTCATACTCCGAATTATCGGATTGCTCATTCTATCACCTCACAAGAGGACAGACGGCCCCAGCCCGCCAAACTGAGACCGTCTGCATATTTGGGGCACCCCCGCTATATCTCACAAGACAAGCCGTCTAGTACGCCCGATCTTGAACGACCGCAAGGTACATGTTGGCCAGAGCGACGCCCGTACGAACCTCAAACTTGACACCCTTGAACGTTGGGGCAGGGAACCAGTCCGCCGGATCGTCTTGCATCCCGAACGGGAGATATAGACAATCGTAAGGATTGTAGCCCGTCACGTCAGCCATAAAGTGTCTGAGCACCGCATCACCTGCGCCAGCCGTCACAACCTGCAAACTACCACCACCTGCGCCCGTGCTGGTATACTCGGTCACACAGTCAATGATGGCAGCAGGTTGCAAAATCACGGTCTCAAACTCACCAACGATGGTCGCCAGCACATCCGCGTTGTTGGCGTAAAAGTCGTGCCGGTAGTGAAAGCGTTCTTGGAACATAGTCATCTGGTTCATCATGTCCCAACCGCGTTGGTTCAGTGCGATAAACTTGCCACCGTCACAGTTGACGCGCAATTGATCCCACATCCAATGCCAAGGATTGCCCCAGAGCACACCGCGCATAAGTAGGCCGCGCCACGGATAGTCAACGGGCATGTCGATGTACTGCGTTGCAGCCGCCACGCTAGGCCACGTGTAAATCTCCTTGGACATGAGCACGTGAGAGGGTGCGCGCGTTCCTTCCATGATGTGAGCGACACAAGACAACTGCAAGCTTGCCGCCAAAAAGGCGTCCGCACCGACCGCCCGAACCGCCGAAAGATTCCAAGAGATTCGAACCTGTGGGTTCACAAAGCGGGCAGGATCGAAAGCATAGTCAGGATCGCCCAGATACCGCCCAAACATGATGGGAAACGTCAAAGTCACAACCGCGTCAGGCTGTTCATCGACCTCTTGTCGTGGCATCTTGCCCAACTGATAGCACGCCAGAGCCAGAGCTTCTGGCCCGTCCAGCGAGTAAATGACGTCCGCACCGTCAATCACTTCAACTGCGCTGATACATTCTGCCAGAGTGTTAGTCCGGTTAGACGTGCCGCCGTTGAAACACTGAAACTTGAGCCAGAGCGCCGTAATCGGGTCAGTCACGTTGATGTCAAATGTTAGCGTACCCGAATCCGCCAGCACTTGATTGTCTGCCAAGTAGGATTGCCGGTAGAACATGTGTGTTTACCCCCTACTTCCGCTCAAAGCTGGCCATACCACGGATCCAATCCGTAGCACGGCTAATCGAGTCTTCAAGGGTCAGGTCGGGCATGACGTCGATCTTGCCTAGCAGGGTGTTCTCGAAAGCAAACAACTGAGTGGCAAAGTCCACTTGCTGCTCACGTACCGAGTCGATCCCCTGGGCGATACGCCCGATCCCCTTTTCCAGTGTCCGTTTCTTCCACTCTTCCAGCGTGACTCGCCGCAAACCACGAGCCCACTTGCCCGACCGGACAGCCTCGGACAAGTTCTGTAGCATCTTGTCAGCCTTTGTGGCTGCCTTCTCTGTAGGCGACTCAGTTACCCGAGAAACGCCCAACCGAATGTCGTCTACCGACGCTTTGAGTCGCCGCGCGTGTTTGTCCGCATACTCTTGCGGAGTGATCTTGACTGCCATGACAACCTCCTAGGTTGTGACAACCTTTCACGTCAACTTTTTTGACGTGATAAGAAAAGTTTGCCCCTACCCCCCTACACTTTTGTTACAATGATAGGAACATCGAGCCGAATCCCGTATCGGTTCATGACAATTCTACCATACTTGATCTATATTGTCAAGTTCCCCGCCCGAGTTCTGAGCGTTTCCCGTCGGCCCGCCGGTGATCTGAGACCGGACGTTTTCAAGGCCCTTGATTCAAGATTCGGAACCACTGGCCAAACGGTCAGAAACCGAAACCAGGCGCGCACTCGAAACGGCCCACGGGAGATATTGTTGAGAATCCTGATCAACATTGTCAAGTTTGCTCGCAACTGTGGCCC
>Ga0307928_10003172_pt1 | contig 12553 bp, 23 predicted proteins | sample AceLakmetagen232_FD_201815 | JGI IMG/M metagenome (GOLD analysis project Ga0307928, IMG submission 201815) | Saline water microbial communities from Ace Lake, Antarctica - #232 | ecosystem: Environmental > Aquatic > Non-marine Saline and Alkaline > Saline | place: Antarctica: Ace Lake... | reverse complement strand
AAAGCAAATTTAATGTCTGTAAATATCGAAGATTGGGAAATGAACATCGACGAAATAGGAACATTGCCAGAATGGTTTTGTCCCGAAGCAGAAAAAGAAAATGGAGTTGAAATATTGAAAAATAAAATATTCCCTGCTATGCGCGATAAAAAATATATTGCTGATCTCGACCTCAGAGGAACAGATATTAAAAGCTTGGGGGATTTGCGCAGCGTTGGTGGGTATCTCGACCTCAGCGGAACACAGATTAATAGCTTGGGGGATTTGCGCAGCGTTGGTAGATATCTCAACCTCGAAGGAACACAGGTTAAAAGCTTGGGGGATTTACACAGCGTTGGTGGGTCTCTCTACCTCAGCGGAACACAGGTTAAAAGCTTGGGGGGTTTACGCAGCGTTGGTGGGAATCTCAACCTCAGCGGAACACAGATTAATAGCTTGGGGGATTTACACAGCGTTGGTAGATATCTCAACCTCGAAGGAACACAGGTTAAAAGCTTGGGGGATTTACACAGCGTTGGTGGGAATCTCAACCTCAGCGGAACACAGGTTAAAAGCTTGGGGGATTTACACAGCGTTGGTGGGAATCTCAACCTCAGCGGAACACAGATTAACAAAAAAACTATATCAAAAGAATTAATGAAAAAATGTATTTTTCAAAAATAAAAATATTAAAAGGATAAATATAGCTATGCAACAGAAAAAAGAACCACCGTACAAACCAAAAGAATGGCTATTAATAGATGAAGTACGTGCATACATAAAAGAAAAAACAGGGAGAACGTGGAGCCGCGTACATATATATGCTCTGATGAAACTAAAAAAAATTAATTACTATCAATACGGAACGCAACGAATTTTTTTAATGCACGATATTGATGCGTATATAAAAGAAAAATATACAAAAATCCCGACGATAAAAGAAAGGATTGTTCATTATGGTATTGAATAAATTAATTACATCATTCAATAATTTGTTTGGGATATCTCACTGGGAAGAGAATAAAAAAGAAAATGATAGCGGGTCTCCGTCTTTTCTTGGCGAAGAGTATAGCACTAGCGATATGCCTATACTCTCTTTCGACGAAAAAGAAAGCGAAGAAGAAAAACCAAAAAAACAATTCGGTGTGTCGCGCCCGCAAAAGTGGGATGATTTTATCGGTGAAAGTAATAAAAGCCTTGTTGAACGGATTAAAATATCGTGTCAGGCGTCACAAAAAACTGGTGAACCGTTAGAACATTTACTGTTCTTCGGGTCCGGGGGATTAGGGAAAACAACTCTATCAAAAATAATTGCGAACGAAACAAAATGCGCTTTATATGAAATAACAGGAAGTACTATAAATAAACAATTAGATATATATAATATTATGTTAGATATTGTTTTATTACAATTACAAGGTAAAAAAGTTATTCTGTTCATTGACGAAGTACACGATATAGCCGGGAAGGATTCGCCTGTTACGTTGTGGTATCCAATCTTTGAGCATTATACGTTCCACCATAATCTTAAAGGCACCGTCCTACGCAGAGATAATGAGGTTTTTAATATAGTTGATACTTATATATCAATAAATCCATTCACGATCATAGGGGCCACAACGGACCCGGGAATGTTACCCGCACCATTGCGTGACAGATTTACTCTATCAGGTATTCTTAAAAGCTACACAGTCAATGATCTATCAGCAATATTGAAAAGTTACTCAGCACGAACAGGATTGATTGTCACAGATGAAGCAGCCTTAGAACTATCAAAAAGAGCACGCGGAATACCGCGAATAGCAATAAATCTATTACTAGCCTGTAAAAACAGGGCAATAGTCTTTGATAGTGCGGAAATAACAACAGATACAACGAGAAATGAACTGCGCGCACAAAGTATCGATATTGAAGGGCTGAATGATTTAGATTACCTGGTCCTTGACGTTCTTTCGAGGAGTAAAAAAGGATTGGGTATCGCGAATCTAGCCGGGAGCTGTTGTTTAAATAAAACAACAATACTTGAACTTGTTGAACCGTTTCTTAAGCAAAAAGGATATATGGAAGTAACGACACGTAGATGCATTACTGATAACGGATTAAAAGTATTAAACAGCAGAAAGGAGCGTTATGGAGTTTGATTATACAAATTCACAGTATTCAAAAAACAATAATGATATTCCTCTTAATAACCGCATTGAAATGTACACGCAAAAATATGTACGATGCATACATTGCTCATTTTTAAGTAAAAGCATATCTATTAAAGATTATAAAATAACCGACATTGTCTGGCATAAAAGAAACAACGAAAATATGCCGGATAGTATTGAGTTGAAATATTCGTTTACGTGTCCAAAGTGTACATTTAAAGCTAAAATCTCAAACTTCTTGAACTAAGAAAGGATTAGCCATGAAAAAAGAAGAAAAACAGCAATGGGTAGAACTAAGTAAGTTTATCTTTATTATTGGTTTTGCATTATTGTATGCATATGGAGGGCTAGAAGGATACGGAAAATATTTAAGGCGGTTTATAGCGCCAGTGTTTTTGTCTATAGGTCTCTATATATATAGTAGGGACTGGCGCGTCTTTATTCAGGCACCTTTAATGATGGTGACTTTATGTTTAGGATACGGAGCAGATACACTCACAACAAAATTATTGCGTAGATCATTCTTTGGGATTACAAACGGAGCAAGCAGCGCCTTCTATATAATAGTAAGCAACAAGCGCCCTTTGTTATTGTTCCTTTATCAGGTTATTTTCATTTTATCTTTACATATCGTAATTGGCATATGGAATCCACTGTCAAGTGCGCGGGCAGAAGAGCTTGTTTTAGGTTTTTGTTTGGCTTTTTTCCCAATGATGAACACAAAAAAAATACAGAAAGAAAATTAGCTCCCCTGCTCTTAAACCCATCCCTCGCGCCCGTAAGGCGCGAAAAAGAGCTGTTGCTTTAATATGGTATACCAAGACCATACAAAACAACATATAGAAGAAAAAAAACACAACAATAATAAACAATAATAATATATATATATAATAATAATAGAATAAAAATTCAGTAATAATAATAATACTAATACAATAATAAAAAAAAAAAAATAATACAATAAGAAAGATAAAAACAACTATGGAATATAATCTAATAGAGAGGTACTTAGAAAAGAAGGAGGTTGATTTAGTTAAGGCTACGACGCTCGACATTTACCGAGCGACACTCAACACGTACCTCAAGTATTTCGACTCCAGCAAAGACAGCATCAACGAGATAGCCATAAAAGACATCAAGGAGTACATATTCTGGTTAAAGGACAAGGGCCGAGTAAGAAACAGCATCAGCCTAATAATAGGCATAATCAAGAACTTCCACCGTTGGTTATTAACAGAGAGCCTAATTAAGCGTGACATAATGGAAACCGTCACGCGCCCCAGGCTTGAAGAGACGAGCATACGTCTACCTGGCGCCCCTGACATCAAGCGTTTAGAAGAAGCGGCCGTAGAAGAGACGAGAAGACTAGAGGACAGGCTATTATTTTTACTAATAAAGGAAACGGGCATGCGCAGCAGCGAAGTCTGTGACCTAAAGACCATTGACATCAACTTAACGGACAATCTCATATACATAAGAACGAGTAAAGGAAAGGTATTCAAGGTATTAGCTATAACAAAGCGAACGGCGCGTTTATTAAAGCGTCACATAATTGAGCGTCCGAGTCCCAACGCTCACGTTTTTTGGTACAAGCGAAAAGGTTTATCAGTAGCCATCAACCGCTCCTACATTTACACCAAGATCAACCGATTCATATACAGTGTTTTCCCAAAGACGTATTGGAAAGCAGCTGGCTTAAGCAGTGGTGGTCATTTACTAAGGCACATTTGTGCCACAGAATGGATTGAAAAAGGTGGAAACCTAATTGGACTAAAAGAGCTAATGGGATGGCGCAGTTTCGCCCAGTTTGACCGATACGTACACAGAAACCCCTTAATGGTCCGCCAACGGTTCAACGAAGTCCACGGAGACTTATGAAAACAAGAAAAACAACCATAACAAAACAACAATAAATTCCCTAAGACAACACAACAAAAACCGTAAGGACACCTTCTCCTGTTTTTTGACAATTAAATCAACTGGCATCACCGCAATAACCGACAACAAACAAAACTAAGAAAACGTCAAATCAACTAACGTAAGTAGTATTGTCGCTATATAGTTACGTAAATGAGTGGCTACTTTCGCCCATATGACCATGGCTAAAAAACGCTTTCACTTTTTTCCTGTTGGCGAAACATGTTTTTTTCAAATCGCGATTTTGGAAAAGTATTATTTTCGCCATATGTGCATTTTTTAGATATTAAAACTAGCCCTGAAGAAACACCTATTTTTAGCCACTGATTTTATATGTTATGATAGCTAAAGGACTTACGAAGATTTTAAAAATTTTACAAAATGGATACATAAAGGCAATGATTTGGTACACTTACAAGATCGTGTTTTTGATAATGCCCTCAAGATGAAACAACAGTAATCCGTTTCATCTTGAGGGCAAGTTTGTCAACTAATTTTATAAAAAAGACCAGACGACAGACGCTATACACTTAACACCAAACGAGTTAAGAAAAAAAGGTCAAGTTTCAACTAACTACCCAAAGATGAAACTAGCTACTTGTTTCACCTTGAAGGCTCAAGATGAAACTGAATAAACAAGCTTGTTGCATCTTGGGGGTAACGCCTGCAACAAATTATAATAAAAACACGAAATAGGACGCAAAACCAACATACTATACCAAGGCTTCCTAAGAACCTTTATAAAGGTTGTTAGTATTGAAATATCTCAATAAAGAGGAGAAGCCACTTTGGGGATAACTTGTGCATAACTTTTCATTTTTTTTTCACAAGACATTTATTCGGGGCTAGTTTCACCTATGTACGCACACTTGAAACTATTGTTTTATTCTTAGTTTCACAATTAGCAGATATTAATAAACTTCAATTGTTTCACATGGAAGGCAAAATTAGTTACTAAAAAAGAAACAAATAATTTTAAAAAACAAAACAATCAACTACTATACTATTAGCAAACAAGCAAAACGATAAACTAAAAACCCGAAAATATGGTGCTATTTGCTGTTACTATAAAAAAGAGCAAAAATAATAAACAAAAAGGTTGGCAATGGATACATTTTACGATACAATGGTACTATTAAATCATAGTTTAAACTTGAAACGTCCTCAATATATAGCAACATCACAAACTTAATCACATAAAACATTACTCATTAAGCACTTAGCACGACTAAACTTAAACAGGAAATAACAGCTAGATGCAACTAAAAATATCTATATTCGTAACATCGGGAATCCTCAACAACATGCAAAAAAATACCGGGGTTTCAACACTTATACGAAACTATAGACTACTAGAAAACAATAAACAATCAAAACTACCAAGCAAGGATTTGTTGCAGCTAACCGCTAAAACAATAAACTGAATTACGTAAGTGGCAAAAAAAAGGAGAAAAACTTATTAAGAAGAGAGAAAATGAGAGGAATTGTGGCCAGTGATATTGGCTTTGTTATGTAAACTCGGCTTGTAAACTATGCTCGTAAACTCGGCTTAGTAAGCTAAAAAAAAGAACAAATCAGAACCAGACATGATTATTTTAGGACAAAACAAAGAATTATATATGGTTTTGGAAAAGAAAGGCTTAAAAAAAATGGAACAATCTAAAATTGAAGGGCAATTTGAAGGGCAAAACGGGAAATTGGAAGAGAAGCAGTGGTCGTTAATAATTGACGACATAAACGAAATAAGGAACGATAAAAGAATAATGAGCTTAATATTTTGGGTGACTAAACATGAGAGTCGTCTTTCTGGCCTCGGAGTTTTCCTTTTTTTACTTATTGATAACCACAACAAGGCGGTATTCTCATTTGACTCACTACAAAAAGCGCTTAACAAATACTCACAAAACAACACAAGCGCAAAGTTACATTTTGGCCAGAACAGGGTCGCTGATTTAATACGTATCACGCGCAACGTAGGACTTATCTCAACGAGGACGATTACCGGGACGATTGAAGGTCGATTTGTAAGGACCTACGACAACTATTCTATTAACAAAAACCCGAATCGCGCAAAAGTTGTTTATTTCATAATAGCTACCATCAAGCGTCTAAGGTTAATGACAAAAGCCGATATTGACATGGACATTTTCAAAAGCCAGAGGAAGCTGTCAAAGATTACCACCATAGGCACCGCTAAAGAAGAGCTGTGTGTAGCTGCTGTTCCTGTTGTAGCTGCTACAGAAGAAGGATCACCTACTATAGCTACGGCTGTTGATGAAAAAGAATTAGGCGATTTTATTTCAAGTCCTCATTCAAATAACACAGGCACTTCCGACGCATGCGGGAGGACGCAATGATGTATTATTATATTGGCTGTGGTAAGAAGAGGGCAGCTATTAAGGAGTATCGCATTGCTATGAATATTGGGATAAAAGAAGCTAAAGAGTATGTGGAAGTTTTAATAGTGGCCTTAGCTATCAAACAAAGTGAGTATTGTTAACAGATATGAATAAGCATCCGATAAGCGCGGACGTGTCCGACAGTTTTGGTAATGGGATGAAGAACCCGTATTTAAAAGCGCATGCCCCTGAAATCCGTAAAAAGAAAGTAGGTAATGCGCAACCAATAGGATGTTTATTCTTTGATAATATGGGCGGTGAGGCGGGCAGAGAACCGACAGAGGATAAGTATGCAAAAGGCCACATAGGAGAACTCATTACCGGCCCACTAAGATTCATTTTTAGTTACGATGCTTTGAGCTGCAAGATACAAACCTTGCCACCGCCCTTAAGCAGATATAGAGACTCAAAACAATATGACACTATATATTGCCCGGAATATTATTTGGGCGTTCAATATCAGGTGGAGTTGTCCGGCGTAGTTGGCAACTATGAAGCTTGTGCGATGTAAGTCCTGGGTTTCTACTTTAATAACTTAAAGACGCAAAGGAGATCTATTATGAAGAAACTATTTATTATAACTATCATTGTAGTATTTATTATTTGCTACGTTTATTGCATAGCATCTTTTTTAAGGAGATCTATTATGATAGAGCTTCTATCGGCTTATGACGATAACACAATTAAAGCCACTCAAAACAAGTTTGGCAGTTCTTGGGATTCGTATTGGACCTGGGATAAAGAGCATTTAACGCAACATGAGGCTTGTAATTTAATTATGATGGGAATGAATTTTAATGGCTTGAATCACGTAGCGAGACATGAATATATAGAAAAGAGTAAGTGGCTTGCAGAAATACTTGTCGATGAAGACGTTGATGTTAAGGAAGAGATTGGCGGTGGAGAATGAACAATGAAGAGGCAATAGAAAGATTTAAAAGTCAAAAGTTAAGGGCTAATATGGATGGCGACAGAGGCAATATCGAATTATTTGACTTTGCTATATCAGCTATTGAAAGAGTGGCTGAATTAAAAAAGGAATTACAAGCCGCAATTAATAAAAACATAGCAGCAGAAACTACCAAAACAGAGCAGGGCGATATAAGTACTGCTTTAGATGAAATGTTAGAGAATAATGAAGAGTTAAGAAAAAAAGTTGAGGAATTGGAGAAAGAGCGGGATGCGTTGATAGGAGTATTAGGTGCATGGCAAGAAGTATTTGGAACTACGCAGCTTACTCATGCACAGTGTATCAGAGAAACGAATCCAAATATAGGTGAAAAATCCTTTAATCAAGCTATTCCGTACGCAAATGATTGTTTAAGGTATTTTTCGCCATTCATGAAAGGAGGGCAAGAATGATAGATAGAATAAAAGAATTAGAAAGAGACATAAATACGCTTGAGGACGATAAAATACTGTTGAATTATATGATTGACAGACTTGAGGAGCGCCTCGCTAAGCTGCCGAAGTCGAAGGAGGAATGGGCTGATGCGTTGCATTGTGCTGGATTGAACGGGCATGTTTACTACGCAAGCATGGGGAAATCTGCTGAATGCTGGAATAAATTTAGGTTAGAGATAGCAACAGATCTATGGGAGAAGTATCATGAGCACTAAAATATATTACGCATGGAGACTCAAGGTTGATAAGTTAAATGATTTTATAGATTTTATTAGACCGCAAATATATAACAATGCAGAAGAAATATTAGTAAAATTGATTGGAGCAGTTACTAAAGAAGGGATTGAGATTCAACGTATTGAGCATCCATATTGGAATGAAAACAGATTAAAACTTGAACATGTTTTTTCTTTAATCCGTGAAGTTTCAAGTAAGTCCAAAAGATACCCAGGCATAGATGTAGATTTTGCACTTAATATTTGGATGTTTGGCGTTTACTTTTACATCATCCCTATTGGAGAATTTAAAGAATTTGATGTTCCTGATTACGCAGAAGAATATGGATATTGGAATAATACTGATCAACCTGATGGTATTACCGACCACGAATGGGAAACAAGGGCAACTACGTGGGAAGCGATTAATCTTGGTTCTGGAAAATCATCACATAATGCCCGTAGGCTATGCCATTCAATTATTAATATGTCAGCGAGATATGGTGATTTTGATTTTGAATATGAAATGGGAAAAAGATTAAAATGATAATTATGGGAGAATCATTATGCCTGAAAAAGAATGTCCTAAATGTGGAGAGATTGTAGAAAGCATTAACCTTGATAGACCTGCTGATTTTTATTATTGTGAAGAGTGTGGTTGGGAGTTGTGTGATACGAGGGGACATGCGGATAGAATGGCTGATAGAGCTGACAATCTAAGGAAAGAAATTAATGAATGATTGAGCTATGGGAGAAGTATCATGAAACCTAAAAGAAAAGCAATGATTTGTGGGACAATAATCGAGGAATATTATTGGATAGGGAAAATGGTAGTTTATATAGACTATAAGAAATTTGACGGTACTTATGAAGAGGCAGTCAGTAATTATCGAATGTAAATTGGAGAAGGTGAAGCCATGAAAGGAGGGCAAGATCGAAGAAGAGGATTAAAAGTTAAAGAAAAACAAATAAATTTGTAATATGAATAAACAGAAAGGATAATATCATGGAATGGTGGAAAGTGTATTTATGGTTACAGATGGATAATATTCACTCTGGTTGTATGTTTTTAGTCGCTATACTTTTTGTACTTATTATGAATTATACTATTACATTAATAGTTCATAATAAAAAAGAATCCCTACGTAGTCTTGGGTGGATGCTATCAGCAGGAAGTTTTATATTTTTAGTAATACTTACGTCATTATTACCAGGCTCAAAACAAATAGCTGCGATTGTTATGTTACCTAAGATTATCAATTCAGAAGTTACTAAGGAATTGACTGGTGATGCTGCTGATATGTATAAAATGATGAAGGAGTATTTAAAAGAGTTAATGAAAGGGGAATAATTATGGAGCGGGTAAAATGATAAATATAAACAATTACGTAAAATTGTTAATAATAAAAAGATCAATAAAAAAACGAAAGAGGGAAAAAGCTATGCCGCAAGAATTTATCATTAAAGAAGAAAAAAAAGAAGAAGAACCGATTAAGAAGTACGAACTTACTGAATCAAGTTGGCCAAGGAGTAACTGTATAATCGTTGCAATGCGGACTCTTTCAAGTGTAAAAAGTAGAAACATAGAGAAATGTTTTTATCATCATTATTTATTGCAGGAAAGGTATAACAATGCTTTAGCAAGGTATAACCATGTTTTCGCTGGGTACCAATGGACAAACTTTTTCACTAAAAAAAGTATTTCACAAGAAGGAAAGTCCTATCTTTCCGTAAGAGCAGCAATGCTAACAATGTTAAAAGAAGGAATGCGCGTGTTTGCGTTCAAAAACAAAAAAGAACTCGCTAATTTTTTACTAAAATCAGAAGACGGGGATATATGAAAAAGATATTTTTTTTTATTGTTGGGATTGCTTCAGTTAGCAATATGGCGGTAAGGGCATATCATTATAATTTTTCAAGCGTTATGCTTTATGTTCAGACTATATTAACAATTGTTTTTTTATCAATAAGTAATATCAAAGAATAATAAATACAAATTAAGTAAGGAATGGCAGACAATGGACTACAAGATCATATATAATGGAAAAGAGATTGTTATTGATACGTATCTGGACAAATACACTGTTGTTTTAGATGACAAAGAGAAGACGTTTGACAAGGTATCAGACGCTATAAACTGGATTGATGCAGAAGAAGAACGTGAGAAGGCACGTATTAAGGCTAAGAAGCCTAAGATTAGGGTTGATGCTTTACACAATGATTATAGTGGATGGTCAGAAGTAAAAGTAACTTCATATGCAGGACAAGCAGGGTATGGTAGCAAAGAAAAAGAATATTGGACTGTAACGGGTAAAAAAAGAAATAAGGTCGATGCAAGCAGATTATATGAGAATTCAGAAGCAAATAAACTTAAAATAAAGGATATGGAAGCGTTGAAAAAGGAAAGACAAAGAGTATTTGATTCTATTAAACTAGCCGACTTATCAGCGTTTGACGAAAGTGAGGATTAAAAAGATGGAAAAGCCAAATTGTTATACATGTAAACATCGAGGGCCAGTATCAGGAGATTCGCATTCATGCTGTAACTATCCCGGGACGACACTAAACATGTTTGACTCTTTTTCTAGTAATAATCTTGAAATAGCAAAAAAATTAAACATTAAAGCAAACGAAGGCGGCGTAAAAAGAGGATGGTTTATGTGGCCAGTAAACTTTGATCCTGTTTGGCTTGAACATTGCGACGGGCACGAGAAACAATGACAGCTATAATAAAAAACAAAGTAAAAGAACACGTAACACATCTACTTCTTGATTTTTACGAAGACGATATATTCTTTTCGGGTGAAGGAACTGACGGAAAGAGAACATCGTATTTTAAAAGAAACTATACACTTGACGTTAAATATTAGGAGAGGAGTTATTTATATGCTAGAACAAAGAAAAATGACAAAAGAAGAAGCCATAGCGTTACATGATTCAAAGTTTTGGGTAAATATGACATATAAAGAAAGGGCTATGTTTCAGATGTTTGAAAGCAAGCTTTGTATGCCTTTTTCAATATTCCAAGAAGCCGTAGAAAAGACACTTGGAAGACCTGTATGGACACATGAATTTGCATTTTATGGAATAAAAAAAGAGTTACTTGGCGATAAAGAAGCGCCTACGTTTGAAGAAATAGTTGGGTTAATCCCTGAAGAAAAGAGAATTTTAGTTAATGCAGGATAAGACTAAAGACGAAAGGATAAAGATGAAACACATAATAGCTTTTATACTGGTTTTTGTTTTTATATGTGTGTTACCTAATTATACTTCTTGCGAAGAAAGTGCATATAAAACAGCAAATACTATCTTATTGAACTTACAAGAAAAGATTAAATCGTATGAGGTAGTAAAAGACAGGGTCGCTATAAACTTTAGTTTATATGACGATTCCGATAGAATATTAATTGAAAAGATTTATTATGAATATAAAACAGAAAAAGTACCGTTTGTATTGTCATTAATTGGAGTAAAAGGGAAAAAAACAAGAGTGGTCGATATTTGGCGTAGTGGTAGCATGCATAGGATGTATGGGCAGCTACTAATTAGTATTGATATGATTCCTGAATTAATAGAAACATTAACAAAAATAAAAGAAGATTTAAGTTAATTATAACAAGGAGTCTTTATGATCGACAGGCTAATTCAGATAAAAAAAGAGTATAAAGAAGTAGTTGATTCGTTAATCAGACACGCAAAAACAAAAGACTACCTTAACGACGAAAAAGAGGTTGTTGACGCCCTTATTATTAAAGAGCGTGAATTAAACAAAGAATCAGAATTGATAAAAAAGAGCTTAGGTATTTTAGCGCATGATCCTTGTTACGCTAATAAGTGCCGGACGTGTAGATACTATGAATTCTTCAACGAAAAGAAAGACGGGGTATGTAATTATTTTAGGAATGTGTTTATGCACAATGGTGAGTTCGGCGGGTTTAAAGGAAGGATTGTATGTACTGAATGTGGCGGTACGTATGAATTCGTTAATAATGAATATACGTGTAAAACGTGTAAAGAGAAAGAGGTGGTGTGTGGACAAATATAAATTAAAAAATGAACATAAAAAAATGTTTCCAATGTGGCGAGATAAATGGATAAAAAATGCTTTTTCTACAGAACAATTAAAAAAAGAAGAAATTCCTTTAGTAAAAAAATACGTAAGCGAATTATACAAATCTGCTAATTTAATTCCACCGCCAGATCATAGAATAGTAATAGTTTCATCTCCTTTTATTGCCCGTTTCGCTTCTGGTTTTGCTGCTTGGATATGGTATTGTAGAAAAAATAAAAAAGAGATATCTGCGACTCGCGCTGCGATTGACGCTGCGACTCGCAATGCGACTAACGCTGCGACTCGCGCTGCGACTTTCGATGCGACTAACGATACGATTGACGATGCGACTTTCGATGCGACTAACGATACGATTGACGATGCGATTGACGTTGCGATTGACGATACGATTGACGTTGCGACTAACGATACGAT